>Ga0335081_10000038_pt1 | contig 238875 bp, 202 predicted proteins | sample Lox_Sample_35_FD_206713 | JGI IMG/M metagenome (GOLD analysis project Ga0335081, IMG submission 206713) | Soil microbial communities from Loxahatchee National Wildlife Refuge, Florida, United States - Lox_Sample_3.5 | ecosystem: Environmental > Terrestrial > Soil > Wetlands | place: USA...
GCTGTTCGCCTATTAAAGCGGTACGTGAGCTGGGTTCAGAACGTCGCGAGACAGTTCGGTCCCTATCTGGTGTGGGCGCAGGAAACTTGAGAGGAGCTGTCCCTAGTACGAGAGGACCGGGATGGACCGACCTCTTGTGATCGAGTTGTCACGCCCGTGGCATAGCTCGGTAGCGAAGTCGGGCAGAGATAATCGCTGAAAGCATCTAAGCGAGAAGCTCGCCTCGAGATAAGGTTTCCCAAGGTGGCTTCGGCCACCTAAGAAGGCCAGTCGAAGACTACGACTTTGATAGGCGGGAGGTGGAAGCGCAGCAATGCGTGTAGCTTACCCGTACTAATCGGCCGTTCGGCTTGACCATAAAACTTTCTCAACGCGTCTGCTTGTTGCGGATTTGCGGTTCGCTTGCTTCCTTCAGTTGCTCATCGAAACTCTCTTCGCCATTTTGGCGAGGCCGAGTTTCGATTCTCAAGTTTCCTGGTGGTCTTACCGCGAGGGTCACACCCGTTCCCATCCCGAACACGGAAGTTAAGCCTCGCAGGGCCGATGATACTGCGCTGGAAACGACGCGGGAACGTAGGTCACCGCCAGGATTAAATCTCACGCAAAGAAGGCTCCGAGCAATCGGAGCCTTTTTTGTTTTGCGCCCGTTTCCATCTCCACTATCCTTCTCACCCATGATGCTGTTGTTCGTTGCCGCAGTACTCTTGGCCGCCGCGGTGATGCTATGGCGATGGAGTCGACCATGGAAAATGCGCTGGAAGATTCCGGCCAGAATTGGCACCGCTCTTCTAGCCTTGCTTTCACCCCTTGCACTCTTGCTGTTCGGCGTACGAGGTCTGATGTGCGGCCGCTACGACTTTCTTCCGGTTCAATCGCCAAACGAATCTTGGGTGGCCAGCGTCAGCGAGGAAGATTGTGGTGCCACCGATTCGTTTCATAGTTCCGTGGAGATTTGGCGGCACGGGTGGTACTCGCTCTTCGTTCCCTCAGAACGTATACACCGCACCGTGTTCTCGATTAGCCACGACCCTCGTCGGATCGAACTTGAGTGGAAGGGGACGAATCAGCTCCTGATCCGCTACCCGAACGACTCGAACGACCCCGAGGAGTTCCTCTGTCGACCGCGTTGGGCCGACGTCCAAATTCAGTGTGTTTCATACACTCCCGACTACGACAAAGCGGTCGGACCCATGCCGCCCGTGAAAAAGTGGTGGTATTGAAGCATGTCATTGACGGCGGTACATTGGTTTCAGGCCACGGGAACGTAGGTCACCGCCACAATCAAATCTCACGCGGCCGCTGCGATCCTCGAAGTTCGCGAGAGCGATACGCCGGACTCGACACTTGGGGCTTCGTTACTTTCGCTTCAGCAGGCCCCGCGCCTCCATCCACTCGAGGAATCGCTCCGGCCACGCCGCGATCGGACCCTGATTGCTGCTGCGCATTCCGAACCCGTGCCCGACTCCGGTGTAGACGTGCAATTCCGCCGCCGCCCCGGCGCGCTTGAGAGCGAGGTACAGCTCCGCAAGGCCTTGCGAAATATCCGGGCGGTCGTCCTCGCCGCAAAGGAGAAACGCCTGCGGCGTCTCCTTCGGCAGACTCGCCGGATCGATGTGCACGTCGCGCAGTGGCCCGGGATAAATCAGCGCCTGAAACGCGGGCCTCGAGTTTTCGCGGTCGATCGGGTCCGCCGCTCCGGCATTGCTGGCGTTGTACCGCGTCGCCGCAAGAGCGGCCACTTGCCCGCCCGCCGAAAACCCGATCACACCCACGCGTTCCGGATCGATTCCCCACTCCGCGGCGCGGCTTCGCACCAGGCGAATCGCGCGCTGAACGTCGTGCAGCGCGTCTCCTTCGACCGTGTACGTCGAACCCTTCGCGCGCGCCAGCCGGTACTTCAGAACGAACCCCGCGACGCCATGTTCGCTGAGCCATTGCCCGACGTTGTAGCCTTCGTGGTCCATCCACAATTCCACGTGCCCTCCGCCGGGACAGATGACCACCGCCGCGCCGGTCGCGATCTCCTTCGGCGGCAGGTACACCGTGATGGACGGCCGGTTCACGCTCGACACCACGTGATCGCCTTCCGGCGTGATTCGCGTCGTCTCCGGCGCAGTCTTGCCTTCCGAACCCGGCGCGCCATTCGGCCAGAGAAAAATCACCTCATGTTCCGCCGCTCGTGATGCACTGGCAGCCGCCAACACGAACAACGCCAGCCACGTTGCTGACCGCTTCAATTTTCGAGCGTCCATGGAAACTCCTCGCGTTACGAACCGCGCCGCCGGGCAATCTTACTCGCAGCTCCTTCAGATTGCATGCCGCGTGCTAGTCTCTTTGGAAAGCGATGGCACCTCGATCTCACCTTTTCCAGGCGACAATCTACAAGATCTGGATGCTGCGCTACGTCGACGTCCCGCACAAAATCGGCCGCGCGCTCGAAAGAGAATCCGGCAAGAAGAAGCATATCCCCGTCGTTGCCATCGCCAATGGCCGCAGCGCCCGCACCACTCTTACGCCGGCCGGTGGCGGCCGTTACCGTCTTCAGTTCAACGCCACTCTGCGCAAGGCCGCGCAGGCCGACGTGGGCGATCTCGTCGGCGTCGAGCTGCGCATCGATCGCCAGTCGCGGGCGCTCCCCATTCCCGGCGACTTTCGCGAAGCGCTCAAGGCAAGCGCGAAGGCGCGCAAAGCGTTCGCCGGGCTGGGACCCGGCACGCGCAGGCAGGTGCTTCTTTCTCTCGAAAAGGCCAAATCCCCCGCCGTGCGCCAGAAGCGCATCGACAGGTTCCTCGACATCCTCGTCGAACGCGCCATCCTCGGTCCCCGCGCGAAGCGCCCCGCCCGCTAGCATCTCTCGCGGGATTCCCGGCCTGAAATCTGCGAAAATCGGGCCGGACTGCCCGAATGGAATCCGCCGCAATCCACAACGTCGAGCTTGTCTTCCTGCTGCTGCTGTTCTTCGTCGCAGGGCTGGCCGCGCTCGCGAAGCGTCTCCGCACGCCATACCCGATTGTGCTCGTCATCGGCGGCTTGATTTTGAGCTTTCTCCCGCACGCGCCGCGCGTGGAATTAAACCCCAACATCGTCTTTCTCGTGATCCTCCCGCCGCTGGTGTTTTCCTCTGCGTTTTTCACTTCGTGGCGGGATTTCCGCTACAACCTCGTAAGCATTTCGATGCTGGCGTTCGGGCTCGTCGGCTTCACCGTGCTCGGCGTGGCGGCGGCGTGCCGCTGGATTCTCCCCGGATTCGACTGGCGGATGGGCCTCGTCCTCGGCGCGGTTGTCTCCACCACGGACGCGATCGCCGCCACGTCGATCGCCAAGCGTGTCGGTCTCCCCAAGCGCATCGTCGACATTCTCGAAGGAGAAAGCCTCGCCAACGACGCCACCGGCCTTCTCGCGCTGCAGTTCACGGTGGGCTTGCTGGTCAGCGGGCACACTCCCGGATTCACCGAAGGGGCGGGCCGCCTGGTTTACCTGGTTCTTGCGAGCATTGTGATCGGGCTGATCATCGGCAGGCTGATCTATTTCTTCGAATCGAAGATCGATGACGCTTCGATCGAGGTCACGCTCAGCCTGCTCGCTCCCTACCTGGCTTACCTGGCCGCGGAAGGGGTCCACTCCTCGGGCGTCCTTTCGACCGTCGCCTGCGGCCTATATCTCGGAAACAAGAGTTCCTTCTACTTCTCGCGCGGCGCCCGGCTTCGCGTGGAAGCGGTGTGGGACACGCTCACATTCGTCCTGAACGGCATTGTCTTCATCCTGATTGGCCTCCAATTGCCCTATGTGCTCGGCGAGAGCGCCGCCCACCTGGGACGTGCGCTCTGGCTCGGGTTGCTCTTCAGCGCCGCCGTGATTCTGCTGCGCATTTCCTGGGTGTTCCCGGGCGCGTGGATCGCAAATCTCATTCGGCGGCGGTTGTTGCGTCAGCCCGAGCCGCTGCCCAACCCCCGCGCCGTCTTCGTGGTCGCCTGGACGGGCATGCGCGGCGTGATTGCGCTGGCGGCTGCGATGTCTTTGCCGGAACTCCTCGCGGACGGTTCGCCCTTCCCTCACCGCGGCTTGATGATCTTCCTCACGTTTTGCGTGATTTTCGTGACCCTCGTCCTCCAGGGACTCACCCTGCCGCCGCTGATCCGGTGGCTGAAACTGGGCAGCGCGGGCGGTCGGAACACGGAGGAAGAGGCTGCGCGCCGCGCGATGGCGGAGGCGTCGCTGGCCTATCTCGAACATGCGCGCGAAGGTGATTCGCCTGAGGCCGGCCCCGTCTACGAAGAGTTGATCCGTCTCCAGCGCCGGCGTCTCGACCTGCTCGAAGAAAAGCAGCCCGAAGACGGCGCCTATAGCCGCGAGGAATTCGAACGGTTTCGCCGCCTCTCCGCGCAGGTCCGGTCGATTCAGCGGGCTTCTCTGCTGAACCTGCGGAATCACAACGAGATCAACGACGAGGTCATGCGGAAGCTCGAACGCGAGATCGATATCTTGGAGGCGCGGGCAGCCGCGTCGGATTTCTTGTAGCAAATTGTGCCGGCGGTTTTAAAGTGCCGAGGGAGGTTCGCTTCATGCAACTGCGAAACGCGTGCGTTAGCGCCTGCTTGGCGATGTGGCTTTTCGGCTCGATTCCCGTCTCTTCGCCCGCGCAGCCGCGGGACCATCAGGAAGCCGCGGTGCCGTCAACCTCCAATGTTGTCGCCTGCCGCCTGCTCGAGGTTCACACCGGCAAAGAACCGCCTGTCACGCTCGTGATCTTTCACCAGCATGACAAGCAGGATCAGCCGCGCTTCGCGGCGCTGCTGAAGCGGAATTCCGGCGGCGCAGTGCAGGTCCAAACGGCAGGTGCGCCGTGGCAGACAGCGGCTGTCGTGCGGCTGAAGAGCTGCTTCGGCCGCGGCTTGCTGATTCTTCCCGCCGGCGCGACTGCCTTCAAGGAAGGCGCCGATTTTGAAGTGAAATTTCCCGAAGCTGGGAACGCCAAGCTGAAGTAGCATCGCTTGCATGAGAATCTGGCTCGCGATCGCTGCTTCTGCGTTGGTTCTCCCTGCGGCTTTCGGCCAAACCAGGCCGCCGCAGAAACGGCCGGCGGCTCCCTCAGCCGCAGCCGACCGCCTCGGAATGACCTGCCCCCAAATATTGGAAATCAGCTCCACTGATTGGGTTGCGAAATTCACGCAAGCGAAGGGTGCCACTCCGGAATCGACCACCCGGGCGATCGCGGCATACGGCAAGTGCTACGACCTCCGCACCAGCGAGCTTGCGGCCTCGCTCGCAAAGAAGCGCAAGAGTCCTTCGAAAGCGGCTCGCGTCGATTTCGATGGCTTCGAGGCCGCGGTGAAGCACTTCACGCTGGTCGCGCTCGCGGATGTCCAGCCGCCGCCCGGCGCCGTCAAGACCGCGTACGCAGCCCTCTACGAAAAGCAATTCCGCTATGAGTTCTATCGCGGCTGCGACGGCGAGGATCCGGCTCTGACGCCGGACGAAAACGATCAATTCGGCAAAGCCAAGAACCGCTTTGGCGAGCTGCTCGGGCTCGAGCCCGAGGATAAGGCGCGCGAAATTCACGAGGCGTTCGGTGAGATTGTCGGCACCCACCAGGCCAGCCAGCGCATGAAAAGTGCGCTCTATCTTTATGCGATCTTTATCCTCGAGCCGCCCTCCGAAAAGCCCTTCGCCCGGCCCCCATTCTGATGGTCGGCTCCCTCTCGTTGCGCGTATCGGCCGTAAGCGGCGCCGCTTGGCCTGAGCCTCGAATTCGTTCAGAATTGAGAGGCAACGTCTTACGTGTCAGGGCCCGAGGTTACGCCTGTCCTACGCCATGTAGCGCTGCCTTTCAGGGCAGCATCTTGAACTTGGCGTGGGTCGGGGAACAGCAGCGTTGATCAGGCATCTGGATTACTTCCGAGTTGCCCGTCACTCGGGAACGATTGCTCGGAGTGTCCACAAATCAGATTTGAGGAAGGGTTGTCCGTCACTCGTGAGAAGGCCTATTCATACCTTAGCGCTTCCATCGGCTCGATCCTCATCGCCCTGCGCACCGGCACGTAGCACGCCGCGAGAGCTACGAGCATCAGCGCAAGGGCGACACCGACAAACGTCGCAGGGTCAGTCGGCCTGATTTCGAACAGCAGGCTTTCGAGGAAACGCGTCAATGCCAACGCGCCACCCACGCCAATCAAAATCCCGGCCGCAGTCAACAAGATCCCTTCCCAAATGAGCATCCCCAAGATGTTACCTGGCTGCGCGCCGAAGGCCATGCGCACACCAATCTCGTGTGTGCGCTGAACGACGCCAAAGGAAATCAACCCATAGACGCCAATAATGGCGAGCAACAATCCGAGGCCACCGAAAGCGCTCAACAGCACAGTACGAAAACGCGGCTCAGCCACTCTTTCGGACACGACCGAGTCCATTGTTCGAAGGTCTTCGATTAGGGCATCATTGTCCACAACGCCGACCTGCTCACGAACGGTTTTCGCCACCGCCAATGGATTGGCTGCTGTCCTCACAAAGAGGTTCGTTTCCGGAGAGCCTTCCACCTGCGCGAAGGGAATGTAGTACTCCGGCACAGGCACTAACTTCAGGTCCCAATCGCGAGCGTCACCCACCTCCCCGACGATCTGAACTTGGACCGGCTTCTCGCCGAGGCCCGAAACTCGAAACTCTTTCCCAAGGGGCTTTCCGTCAAAGAATCGCTTTGCGAACGCCTCGTTCACAAGTGCGACACGAGCCGAACTCTCTTGCGCACGTTCCGACGAATGAGGAACAGACGGGGGGCTGGATTGCGAGTGTTGTGAAGCATTCGCGGTCAGCAAGTTGGATTTCGGTTTGCTCGGAGCAGCGGTAAACCATTTCGTGTCTCCTTCGTTGAATGTCCGGCCAGCAAGAAGTGGAATTCCCAGAGTCGAAAAGTACCCCTGGCTGGCAAGTTGTTGTTCGACTAGTCCAGAGTCGACCTTTCCTTCAACCTCTACGCCCCCTTCCATCATGGTGCCGCCGCCGATTGGGAGCCATTCGCCGAATGCGGAGTCCTCAACTCCGGGGAGCGACCGAATCCGCTGAAGCACTTCATCCATCGCAAGTTTGGACCGCTCCGGATTCGCTCGGATACCGGCGCTGAACCCCACGTTCATAGTCAATATGTGCGCGGGCTGAAAGCCGAGATTCACATTTAGCAGATTCGAGAAACTCCGGAGCGCTAGCGCCGAGCCGGCGACGAGCACAAAAACCACCGAAATCTCCCCGACCACTAACAGGTTTCTCAGTCGCGCAGGCTGATGCGGAAACACTCCGGCAGAAGAAGCGTGTGGACTTTCCTTCAATGCATCGCCGGGCCCACTTCGCGTGAGTTGCATCGCAGGCGCGAGCCCGACTAGAATCCCTGCAAACAGCGAAATGCCAACGGTGTACACGAGGACCAACCAGTCCATGCCGATTTCATCGACGCGGGGCGTGCCCGGCGGCGCCATGCTTCTTAGCAGATCGATTCCCCAATAGGCCAAGAGAATGCCAAACGCCGCACCGAGAATAGCAAGCAGCACGCTTTCGGAAAGGAACTGACGGATAAGCGTCCATCTCGTCGCACCGAGGATTGCCCGGATGGCGACCTCCCGCCGCCGCGCCCAACTTCTCGCGATTAGCAAGCTGCTCATATTGACGCAAGCTAGTAGGAGGACGAAAGCCACTGCGCCGAGCAAGATCAGAAGCTCGGTCCTGTAGCCCTCGCTCATGCGGTTACGGAGCAGCCCAACAGACAAATCGAAATTCTTGTGCCTGGCTGGCGTTTCAGCGGCGATCCGAGCGGCGATCGTGTGGAGTTCCGCGTTCGCCACGCCGATTGATATTCCGCGCTTAAGCCGGCCAATGGCGATAAGTTGAGACTGGTTATTCCACGAAGCTTGCGGCAATAACAGATCGCCATGATTGGGAAAGGGAAATCGAGAGGGCATTACGCCGATGACGACGTAGAGTCTCTCTTCGGCTGCAGTATCATTCGAATTTCCTGATTCGCCCTCGCCCGTCAACGTGATCTGCTCGCCAACGATGCCGGGATCTCCTCCGTACCGCCGTTGCCACAGTTGGTAGCTGAGGACTGCGACTTGATTGTGCCCCGGCTCTGCATCTGTAGGCAGGATTGGCCGGCCCAATATCGGCTTGGCGCCCAATACCGTGAAGAAATCGCCAGAGACATGCGTGGTCTGGACTGACTCCGGGCCGCCGAGGCCGGTGATCGTGCTGCCCCCTTCGACATATTCCGCCAATTGCTCGAAAGCCCGGCACTGAGAGGCAACTTCACGAAAGTCGTGAGCGGAAACGTAGACTATTCTTTGAGGCTGCGGATTGGCCATCGTTCCAAAGAGTTGGACGAGCCGAGAGGAGTCTGGGTACGGCAGGGGTCTAAGGAGAATGCCATAAGTCATGCTGAAAATTGCCGTGTTTGCACCGATGCCAAGGGCCAGCGTCATCACGGCAATCACTGTAAACCCCGGCGCCTTTGCCAGCACCCGCACGGCGTAGCGCAAGTCTTGGACTAGCGTTCCCATCCTGCCTCCTGTCTCTCAGCCAGGATCCGAGATCAACCAATCGTACTGCAATGAACGAAGCGTCATTTCAATTACTTCTGTCGAGGCACCGACCTGTCCGGCTATTCGCAAGCGCAGCTCGACCAGATCTCGCTGCGCTTGAGTCAACGTCCCAGCCCCCCGATCCGCTCTCCACCTTCTCTTCGTACCACTAGTACTGGGTCTTGAAATCCTCCCTTAACTGTGGTATAAGCAGTTATCCTTAACAATTCAATATAATTATTCGTGTGCGCCCGCAGTTTTGGGCATGCGCTGGACGTGTGTCCGGGTTTCAGGGTTTGTACTTGCCTGCCCCCGTGGGGGCAAACCCTGAGATGACAACGTGATGAAGGAGGAGGCTTGTTATGGAGACGCAGTTGACTGGCTGCGGGCCACGGATCGCGGGTTCACCCAGAGCCAAGGCGAAGGGTCGCGAGTTTCTAATATACAGTTCGGCGATTAGAAATCGAGGATGCGACGAAGCATCCTCGTCCCGAGCGAGCAACGCGAGTCGAGGGACCTCAGCTCTGCCGATCGGACAGCCGAGGGCTGCCAATCGCCGAATCCTAATATGCAGTTACGCGATTAGAAATCCCTCTAACTTGTTGAAAACAAAGGACCGGCATGCAGTCTAATATACAGTTCCTGGCCGTTCACGAGCCGCCAAATGACTTTGGACGGCCTTCGGCCGATCTGCTAGAATCGGAGGCGCTGGTGGGCTGCATCCCGAACTTGGGAGCGGCACCGGAGGCAAAAATGAGTTCAGCACCTCGCGTCGGCGACGGGAAAGTCACCGTTCCCGACATCCTCTCCCGCAAGTCAGATGGATCCCCGAACTCCTCCAAAATTACCTGTCTGACTGCGTACGACTATCCGGCCGCGCGTCTCCTCGATGAAGCCGGCGTCGACATTCTCCTCGTCGGCGATTCGCTCGCGATGGTCGTCCTGGGTTACGACAACACGCTGCCCGTCACAATCGAGGACATGCTCGTCCACGTTCGCGCCGTGCGGCGTGGAACCAAGCGCGCGCTGCTCGTCGCCGACATGCCGTACGGCAGCTATCACGTCTCGCTCGAAGAATCTGTGCGCAACGCGGTCCGCCTGGTGAAAGAAGGCGGCGCGGAAGCGGTAAAAATCGAGGGCGGCGAACGCCGCCTCGAACTGATCAGCCGCCTCGTCGAGGCGGAGATCCCGGTGATGGGCCATGTCGGTCTGACGCCGCAGTCGATCAACGCGATGGGCGGATTCCACGTGCAGGGCAAGTCTTCAGACGCCGCCCGCCAGCTTGAGCGCGACGCCCGCGCGGTCGAGGCTGCCGGAGCCTTCGCCGTGGTTCTCGAATCGATGCCGCGCGAACTGGCGGCGCGCATCACCGAAAAGCTGCACATCCCCACGATCGGCATCGGCGCCGGCCCCGACTGCGATGGTCAGGTGCTCGTCCTCCACGATATCCTCGGCCTCACGATGGGCCACACGCCGAAATTCGCCCGCAAGTACGCCGACGTCGGCGCGGAGATTTCGCGCGCCGCTGCCGAATACTGCAGGGACGTTCGCAACGGAACGTTCCCGTCGGACTCCGAGTCTTATCATTCGCCGGCGGAATTGCGGGAGCACCTGCTCGCGCGTCAGCGCACCTGAGAATCTGGACGGCTCGTCAAAACACGAATCGAAGGGAGACGCCGATGGACGTCGAAGATTTTCGCCTGCTGTACGACTACAACTCCTGGGCGAATCGTCGCACGCTCGATTCCTGCGTTGTACTCAGCCCGGAGCAATTCACGCGCGATCTCGGCTCGAGCTTTCGCTCCGTGCGCGACACGCTCGCCCACATCTACGGCGCCGAGTGGCTTTGGCTCGAACGCTGGCACGGCCGCGTGCCGCCCAAGCTTCCGTCTGCCACGGATTTTCCGGATCTGAATTCCCTGCGTGCCCGCTGGGCTGAACACGAAAAGAATCTGAGCGCTTTCATCTCTTCTCTCACTCCTGATGAACTACAGCGCGTGATCAAGTACAGGAACACGAAGGGAGTGCCGTTCGAAGGTCCGGTCTGGCCCATGCTGCAGCATGTCGTCAACCACAGCAGTTACCATCGCGGGCAGATTGCTACGTTGCTTCGGCAACTCGGCGCTACACCGGTGTCCACGGATCTGATTGCCTTCCACCGCGAGCGGGCTGCACAAGCTTCGGCTTGACAACCGTGCTGATGCCGGCGCTGGATATCCCACGGCCGCAAATTCCATGGAAACAATTCACACAATTGCTTGGATGAAGCAGGTGGCGCAGGAAGCGCGCAAGAACGACCGCCTGCTCGGGCTTGTTCCGACGATGGGGGCTCTGCACGACGGCCACGTATCGTTGATCCGCCGGGCGCAGCAAGAATGTTCGCCCGTTGTCGTATCGATCTTCGTCAACCCCACGCAGTTTGGGCCGTCCGAGGACTTTCAAAAATATCCGCGTCCGATCGAATCGGACCGCGCCGTGCTGGAAAAGATCGGCGTCGATTACCTCTTTGCCCCTTCGGCCGGCGAAATGTATCCGAGCGGTTTCCGCACGGCTGTGGACGTGGAGCGCTTGAGCGAGCGTCTCGAGGGGCGCTCCCGGCCCGGCCATTTTCGCGGCGTCGCGACGGTGGTCCTGAAGCTCTTCGAAATCGTGCAGCCGCGCTTCGCGTTCTTCGGACGCAAGGATGCGCAGCAGGTCCGGATCGTTCAGCAGATGGCGAGCGACTTCAATCTCGACACGGAAATCGTCGTGTGTCCCATCGTCCGCGAGCCCGACGGCCTAGCCCTCTCTTCGCGCAACGCCTACTTGAAGCCGGAAGACCGGCGGGCTGCCACGGTGCTGTGTCGTGCGCTCGACGCCCTTCGCCGGGAGGTGACGGGCGGCGAGCACGATGTCGCGCGCCTGTTGGTTGCGCTGCGCCAAGTAGTTGATGCGGAGCAAAGCGTGTCGCTCGACTATGCCGAAATTGTCGACGCGGAGACGTTCGAGCCGGTTGTGACTCTGCGAAGGAGATGCTACGTGCTGCTGGCTGCTCGCGTCGGCGGCACGCGCCTGATCGATAACGCGCTGATCGAGCAGGAGGACGATGCGCTCCGGGTCACCTTATGATTTCTGTCTCCTTCGTTGACAACGCGTGGCGCGAATCCTACCATCGGCCCGGATTTACGGTCGTCGGCCGGCTTTCAGGAGAGAATCATGGCAAGGGGACAAAAGACGGCAGTTCCCGCGATTGTGCTTCTTTTCATTATCGGTCTGGGGGGTCTTTCCGTCGTCATGCGCAGGCCCGAATTTCAAACCTATCGCGCGGTCGACGTCGTGCAGCTTCTCGGCTCCGGCTTGTGCTTCGGCGTCGGTTTTGCGCTGCTGATCGTAAAGGTGTGGCAGCGGCAATCCTAGAACGGCTTGAGGCGCCATTCGTTGTCCAGAAGCAGGGAGAAAGAGACTTCCTTTTAGGCCGTCTCGTGAATCGCCGCGAGAACTTCCTCGGCGTGGCCCTTCGGCGTCACGTTGTCCCAGATTTTGCGAATCTTGCCGTCTTCCCCGATCCAGAACGTCATCCGTACGATCCCGAGGAACGTCTTGCCGAGGAACGATTTCATTCGCCGTGCGCCGAACGCCTCGATCACTTGAAATTCCGTGTCCGCAAGCAGCGGAAAGTTCAGTTTGTGCTTCACCTTGAACCTCGTCTGCGCGTCCACGGAATCGGCGCTGGCGCCGACGATGGCCGTATTCAGTTTTTCAAACTCGCTGATGGCGTCGCGAAACTCGGACGCTTCGTTCGTTCAACCGGGCGTGTTGGCTTTGGGATAGAAATAGAGAATCACGTTCTTGCCGCGGAAATCGCGCAACGAAACCGGCTTGCCGTCGTCCGCGGTGACTTTGAAATCCGGCGCTTTGTCGCCTTCCTTCAACATTTCTTCGTCTCCGAGTACACCTGTATTACGCAAGCATCCGCTTCAAGATTTCATTCACAGCCTGGGGGTTCGCCTGGCCGCGCGTTTCGCGCATCACCTGTCCCACGAAAAACTTGAAGACGCCCTCATTCCCCGCGCGATACTTCGCCACATTTTCCGGGCTCCTCGCGATCACTTCGCGGGCAATCCTTTCGATCGCGCGCACATCGGTGATTTGCGAGAATCCCTCTGCCGATATGATTTCGGCGGCGCTTCTGCCGCTCTCGAACATCGCGGCGAACACTTTCTTTCCGCTCGCCGCCGTAATTTCTCCGGTGTCGACTTTGCGCAGCAGCTCCGCGAGCGCAGCCGGCGCGACCGGACAAGCCGCAATCTCCTTGCAGGCGTCCTTCAGCCTCCTGAGCAGCTCCACCGAGATCCAATTGGCGGCTGCCTTTGCCGGGGCGCCAGCCTTGACGGTCGTTTCAAAATAATCGGCCAGCGCGCGCGTCGCCGTCAGAACGCCGGCGTCGTACGGCGTAATTCCGTATTCGCGCGGGAACCGCGCGACCTTGGCGTGAGGCAGTTCGGGCATACCTCCACGCACCGCCGAGAGCATCGCTTCCGAAACCATCACCGGAAGCAGATCCGGCTCCGGAAAGTACCGGTAATCGTGGGCGAATTCCTTCGAGCGCATGGGTTCGGTTCGCCCGGCCGCGACATTCCAGAGCCGCGTTTCCTGCGTCATCGTGCCGCCCGATTCCAGAATTCCGATTTGCCGCTCGATCTCGTATTCGAGCGCGTGCGCGAGATACCGGAAGGAGTTGAGGTTCTTGACTTCCGCTTTCGTTCCGAATTGTTCCGCGCCGCGCAGCCGCACGCTGACGTTCGCGTCGCAACGCAGCGAGCCTTCCTCCATATTGCAATCGCTCACCTCGGTGTACTCGAGTACCTGTTTCAACGTGTTCAGGTAGGCGTAGGCCTCCGCCGGCGTGCGCAAATCCGGCTCGGAGACGATTTCGACGAGCGGCACGCCGCAGCGATTGAAATCGATGTAGCTCCAGCGATCGGAGTCGGGAAAACCTTCGTGGAGGCTCTTGCCCGCATCGTCTTCCATGTGCAGGCGCGTGATGCCGATGCGCTTCTGAGTCCCTTCGAGCTCGATTTCGAGCGAGCCTCCCGTCGCCAGCGGCAGTTCGTACATCGAAATCTGATAGCCCTTCGGCAGGTCGGGATAAAAGTAATTCTTGCGGGCAAACCGCGAGCGCCCTTGCACCTTGCAGTTCAATGCCAGCGAGGCGCGCAGCGCCAGTTCGAGCGCCCGCTTGTTCAGAACGGGCAGCGCGCCGGGCAGTCCGAGACACACGGGACACGTATTCGAGTTCGGCGCGTCGCCGAAGCGCGTCGAGCAGCCGCAGAACGCCTTCGTCGCTGTGGCGAGCTGTGCATGCACCTCGAGGCCGATAACGGCTTCGTACTTCGCCATCACCTCCGGCGCGATCCGGGGCGGCTCTTCTGTCGTTCGGCTCATGTGGAGCCTGAAATTATAGCACTGAGCCCGACACGCCCGCGCCGCCCGGTGCCGAAGGCACGGCCCATATTGGCTCGACAATCGGAGACGCTGCGCGGACCGGCCCACCTGTCGAGCGCGCCCTTTTATGGATGCGTGTAGGCGTGCTCCGCCGGAAGATTGATCTTGATACCCGCCATGAAATTCAGCCGCAACGAGGGGAAGCCGAACGCCTCCTCATACTTCTGATTCGCGAGATTGTTGAGGTGCCCAAAGAGTTCTACGCCGCGCGGCAGCGCATACGCGAACCCGGCGTTCGCGTCCACATAGCCTTTATTCGTGAACAAGCATTGCAGTCCGAGCGTGCAGGCGTAGCTGCCGTAGTTGGGCTCGAGGTCGAGAACCGCGCCGCGAATCGTGGCGTTCGTATTGAGTATCAGACGCCCGTGAGTCCATGTGACGTTGTAGTCTGCGGAATTGTGCGGCCGCCGGATCAGCGGCTCGCCCACCGCGAAAGGAAACGCGACCTGATTGGTTCCGTCGACCGCGAGGATCGCCGTGTTGAGCCACGTATAGTCGGCCGTCAATTCCAGCGACCGTGCTGGACGAAGCCGCAGGCTGTTCTCGAGTCCATAGGCCCTGCAATTCGCCAGATTCGCCGAACTGAACGTGCTCAGATTTTGGAGCGAGCCGCCGAGCGTGACAATTTGATCTTTGAAACGGTTGTAGAAATAGGTGACATCGATTACGGCGTGGTCGCCCAGCAACCGTTGCTCGATTCCGCCGTCGACGCTGATGCTCCTCTCGGGCTTCAGCCCCGGATTGTTGGTGAACGCCAGCTCGAACCCGCTCGGTGGACGTATTCCGGTTCCGAAGCTTCCGTGAAGCCGCGTGATACCGAACACGCCGCCGCTCGGTTGCCGGGCGACGTACGCGAGCGAGATGCGCGGATCCACTTGCGTGACGGAAGCAGCGGGAATGAACGGCCGCGACCCGTACGCGTCCGTCGGCAGGCTGCCCGTCTGGATGTTGTCCACGCGCAGGCCCGTCGTGAGAAACCACCGGCCGCGCGGGTTCCAGCGGTTCTCCGCAAAGAACGCGAACGCGTCTCGCGGCAAATCGAACGGATCGTTGTTCGCGTCGGCGACGTACGTGTCCTTGAAGTTTTCGTGGTTGTACTCGAATCCAGCCACGAAGACGTCCGCGCCGGAGATGCGAAACTCGCTTCTCGTGTTGACGACAAGGCGGAGGTTGTTCACAAACGAATCTCCGGAAGCCGAGGAAAACGAGAAGCGATCCGTTTCCGCGCTCACCGAAGTGACTTGCTGGAAGCGGCTTGAGAATTGCTCCGTGTAGTTCGCTTGATAGCCGAACATGTTCCGGTTCTGCACTCCGGCGCTCGCGGAAATCCCGGGGAAGAGGCCGTCCGGATCGGAGCCATAGGGGCCGGGGGTCGTGTTTGCGGCGGCATCGCCGAAGAAGTGCAAATTCAGGCGGCGTCGCGGGCTGCGCGAATAACCCAAGCTCGCGAACGACGTTTGGTTCCGATCGTTGTCGTCCTCCACGGGCCCACGCGTCTGAAACCGCGAAAGATCGTACGCCCAGCTCAATCCGTGGTTCAGCCCCGCTCCTCCGGCCGCAATGTGCGACGTGTAATAGCTGCCGCCCTCGCCCATGAAGCTGAAGTGCGGTGCGCCTTCTCCCTGCTGGCTGACGATGTTGATTACTCCAGCCACGGCATTCGAGCCGTACAGCGCGCTTTCCGGCCCGCGAATGATTTCGATGTGATCCACGCCGTCTGCGGGAAGCGTAGCGAGATCGAAACTGCCGCCAAAATCGTTCAGCGGAATCCCGTCGACCATCACCAGGTTGTAATCCGAGTCTCCGCCGCGAATAAATGCGCTGGTAACCGCGCCTCGGGTTCCGCTCTGAATGATCTCGAGTCCGGGAATGCCGCGCAGCGCATCGGACGCGCTCTCCGTTCCGCGGTCTTCGATTTCTTCCCGGCTCACCACGCTGACCGAGGAGCCGATTTGCGGCGCAAGCTCTCCGCCAAGCGATGCCGACACAACCACCTGTTCCTGCACCGCGCTCACTTTGAGGTGCAAGTCGAAGGTCCGCGTCTCGGCGGCTTGCAGATCGATCCTGGCCGACAGTTCGACGAATCCAGGAAAATTGGCCGCGAGGCGGAAGGCCCCGCTCGCGAGATTGCCGAATCGATATTTGCCTTGTGAGTCAGTCTGAATCTCCGCTACGGCAGACGCCGAATCGAGCAGGCTGACGCGTGCGCCCGCGACTGCGCGGCCATCCGGGTCGTACACGGTTCCCTGGATGGAGCCATGGCGCTGTGCAGCCGCGCTGCTTTCTTTTTTCTCCGATGAGTTTGAAGTTTGTGCGCTTGTGCTACCGGGCAGAACCAGAACGACTACGGAAAACAGCGGAACGGCAATTCGAAGTCTCATGTTTTCCTCCTCTCCCTCTCGCGCGGGAGTTGAAGGTTGTCCGGATGCGCGCGCGGCGAACGCGCGAACCTGGATTGAGACTCCGCCGGTCTCCTGGCTTGGGCGGTACCGCTAGTCGGCGGCCTTCCCATCGGGCCGAACTCGATTGTTCGGACCGGACAGTGGCTTGCGCCGAAAACTTCCGCCTTACAGTCGCGCGGCGGCGACGGCTTTCCACCGTCTTCCCGTGCGCGGAGTCTCGGTGAATTATGGACGGCGCCGGTGAAGAATTCGGCGCCGCTTGCAAAGGCCCAAACAGGCGCCCCCGCGGCTTGGCAAAGAATCCAGACGACTAGTGTTCGGCCCGCAGAATCACGCGCGGGCGTCCGTTGCGCCGCATTTCGACCTCGAGCGGCGCTTCGAAAATCTCCTCGAGCAAATCCCGTTCGTAGACTTCGCCCGGCGGACCGACCCGCAGGCACTTTCCCTTGTGCAGGAGGACGATGCGATCTGAGAATTCCGCCGCCAGATTCAGCTCGTGCGTCACGACGATGACCGTGTGGCGGTTCTGGTCCGCAAGCTTTCGGAGGCGCCGCAGCAATTCCACTTTGCCGCCGATATCGAGATGCTGCGTCGGCTCGTCGAGAAGCAGCAGCGATGGCTGCTGCGCGAGCGACCGCGCCAGGATGACCCTTTGTTTTTCGCCGCCGGACAGTTCGTTCATCCACCGGCTGCGAAGCGCGTCCGCGCCCACCTGCGCGAGGGCATTTCCCGCGAACAGGCTGTCCTCGTCCGATTCGAAGCGCAGCCGCCGTCCGTACGGGTAGCGTCCCTGCAGAACGTATTCCCAGACGCGGAGCGGGAACAACAGTTCGCTCTCCTGCTGCACGAGCGCGACGCGCTGCGCCCGCATGCGCAGATCCAACTCGCCGATCTCGCTTCCGTCGACCTCGATGCGCCCCGAAAGCGGCTGGACGAGGCCCGCGAGCAATTTGAGCATCGTGGACTTGCCGCTGGCGTTCGGCCCGAGAACCGCCACGATCTCCTGCCGCCCAGCCTCAAAGCTCGCCGGCCCCAGCGTGAACTTCGGCGCGGAGCGATCCGTTGCCGAGTAGGCGTAGGTCACCTGCTCCACCTTCAGCCGCGCCGGCTGCATCTGGCTGATCGCGCCGGCCTGCGAGCCGAGCGCCGAATTTCCGATCGCGGCGTTCATCGGACTCTCCGGCGAATCAGGTAGATGAACACGGGCGCCCCTGCAATCGCCGTCATCGCTCCAACCGGCAATTCGGTCGGCGCCACCACGGTGCGCGCCAGCAGGTCCGCCACGACGATGGCGATGGCTCCTCCGATCACGGAGGTCGGAATCAGGAGGCGATAGTCCGTCCCGAAAATCATCCGCATCACGTGCGGAACCAGCAGGCCGACGTATCCGATCGCGCCGCTCACGGAGACGGCCAGTCCCGTCAGTACCGAAGCCGAAACGTATACGACCAGCTTGACGCGGTTCAGATTCACGCCCAGATGCCGGGCTTCCTGTTCGCCGGTCAGAATCAGGTTCAGGTCAGAAGCGGTGGTGTACATCGCTCCGGCGGCGAAGAAAAAGACAAGAAAGAGAAATCCGAACCAGGCGAAGAGGTGGGTGCTTGGCAGCGGCGTCGCGAGGTCGCCCATCAGCCAGAAGGCCATGCCGCGCAAATCACGGCCGGTGAGAGTCGTCATCAGGAACATGATGATCGCCGAAAGAAACGAAGCCGAGATGATTCCCGCAAGCAGGAGCGTTGCGCTGTCGAGCTGGCCTCCGCGGCGGCCGAGAAAGTAGACGGCCGCCGTCGTAGCCGCAGCTCCCGCGAATGCGGCCGCTTGAATGGCGCCGGGGACATGCGGCACGAGAATCAGACTGAGAATCGAACCGAGCGCCGCGCCGCTCGACACGCCGAGGACGTAGGGATCGGCCAGAGGGTTGCGCAGCAGCGCCTGAAAACCCGCGCCCGCCGTGGAAAGCGACGCGCCCACCAGAATCCCCAGCGCGATGCGAGGCAGCCGCAACCCGAAAATCACCAGCGCCAGATCCGAGGGAATTTGGTCTTTCCGTCCAAGCGCGCCATTCACGAGCGTTTTCACGATGTCGCTCACGGCGATCGGGTAGGCGCCCATCCGCAGCGAAATCACCACGACGATGAAGAGCACTGCGCCGAGGAGGCCGCAGATTCCGGCGACTCGTCGAGGCGTCAGCGTACGCATGCAGCGGACCTCCTCGATTCATTCGCGCCCGGAACCATCCGGTTGTCCTTCGCAGCGAAAGCATTCGGATGAATTTGGTGCGCGAGTTCTTCGATCGCGTCAATCAGTCCCGGTGCGGGCCGGTCGATTTCCTCGCTGACGATGGCGACATGCCTCTCCTGCACGGCCCGAAGATCCTTCCAGGCCTCCCGCGCGCGCAAATCGTCCAGCGTCCGCGTGCCTTCGCCCGAATGACTGTCGGCCAAGACGATGTAGTCGGGCTGGAGCCGCACGACTTCCTCGAGGCTGAGCTGGGGCCAGTTCTGCTTCGAAAGCACGATGGACTCGGCGCCCGCCCAGCGAAGCGCGTCAGCGATGAACGTGTTTTGCCCAATCGTCGTCAAGGGTTCGAGCCACACAACAAACAGCACGTGCGCGGGCGGAAGGTCCGCGAGGCGCGCATGCAAGTTTTCGAGCCTGTTGTTCAGTCTTGCGACAAGCGCGGCGCCTTGTTGCGAAGCGCCGAGCAAGTCCGCCAAGCGTCCAAACGAATCTACCATTCCCCGAACGGTGTGCGGGTTGGTTGTATAGACGGGGATGCCCAGTCGCGCAATCGCATCAGCCGTCCGTTCCCAGTTGATCGATTCGCTCGCCAGCACCAAGTCCGGATGCAGCGCGACGATTGCCTCGATGCTTGGATTCATGGGGCCGCCGACGTGGGGTTTGATCTTTGCCTCCGCAGGCGTATCGCAATAGTCTGTGTCTCCCACGAGGCGACCTTGCAGACCGAGCGCATACATTGTTTCGGTCAAATCCGGCGCGAGTGACACGATCCGATTCACCTCCGGCGGAATGGTCACGCGGCGGCCCGCTTCGTCCGTCACCACGCGCGGTGCCGGGCGTGCGGCCGACGCTTGTGCGTGGGCGGGCAAAGACGCGACAGCCATTAGCCCGAGCGCTCCGCATGCCGCAAGAATTCGCTGTCGCCGTCTGCCGGACAATCTGACTCTCCCATGCGGGCAACAAAAAAGCCTCGCGAAAAACAGCGAGGCTCATGGCCACACCCTCTCTCGCGAAGAGTGTTAGCTTCGACCAGCTTGGGTAGGTTTCCTGACTCTCGGCCTCTTCGCGCTCGCTACGGCTGAAAATCGCGCGAAGACTCTGGGCGCCGCCGTCCCGATTCCCTCGGGACGCCCTTCCCAGTCCCGCTTCCGCGCGGAACCAGTGGGCAAGTGCTTTGCAGCGCCGGCCGATTACAGTGGCGGGACCGTGGCCGGTTTTCACGGCCTTCTCTACTCGAAGAGCAGCCGAAAACCGGCCGCTCGATGAGCCTCCCCAAGCCAGCTGAATTGTCTAACGCGAGTGTAAGCATCTCCCCCACCGGGTGTCAATGAACGCCGGGAGTTTCTGCGAAGCGCCCTCTGAGGCATGATGGAGGGCGTGACTTCGGCCGAGCGAACCAAGTGGATTTGCGAGCGGGCGCAAGCGTCTGGCTTCGACCTCTGCGGCGTTGTGCCGCCGGAGCAGTTCGACGAACTGGCCCATCTTCCCGAATGGCTGGCGCGCGGCTACGCCGGCCAAATGGAGTATCTTTGGGATCCTCGCCGGGCTGACCCGAGACTCGTGCTTGAGGGCGCGCGAAGCCTGATTGTGGTCGCTCTCAATTACGACTCACCGGCTCCGTACTCGACGGAGCGCGCCGCCGTGTCCGATGAATCGCCGCGCGGGTGGATTTCGCGCTACGCGTGGGGCGATGACTACCACGAGGTTATCGGAGAGAGACTCGAGACCGTGATCGTTGCAATGCGAGCGCAATTCACGGAGCCGTTCGAAGCGCGCGCCTACGTCGATACGGGACCGATTCTCGAGCGCATTGCCGCGAAGCACGCGGGCCTCGGCTGGCTTGCGAAGAACACTTGCCTGATCAACGAAGAGCTCGGCTCGTGGTTGTTCCTCGGCGTCATCCTCACGACGCTTGAGCTTGCACCCACGCTCGCGCCGGCCGAAGCGCCTCCAGCCGATCTTTGTGGCACTTGCACGCTGTGCCTGGATGCGTGCCCCACACAAGCGTTCCCGTCGCCGTACGTTCTCGACGCGCGGCAGTGCATCTCTTACCTAACCATCGAGCTGCGCGACGCGATGCCCGAAGAGCTGCGATCGAGCACGGGGAACGCTGTATTCGGCTGCGACATTTGCCAGGACGTTTGCCCGTGGAACCGAAAAGCGCCGACTACATCTGCGGGCGAATTCAGTCCGCGCCAATCGGCATTCGCGCCCGAGCTTGCGCCGCTCGCCGAACTCTCGCAGCACGAATTCAGCGAGCGATTCCGCGGAAGCGCCGTTAAGCGAGCGAAATGGCGCGGCTTGGTTCGAAATGCGTGCGTGGCCCTTGGAAACGCGCGGCTCTCGCCCGGTTCTGCCTCCTATACACACGCGATCGCCATCCTGAATCGGCTCGCCTCGTCACAGGATTCGCTGATTGCGGAGCACGCGCGCTGGGCCCTCGGACAGCTCACGTCTGCGGATTGACATCATCTCTCTCGTTCGCATAGCGTAGCCTGGGATTGTGGAGGAAATATGCACGCAGTATTCCGCGCTGTCGGAGAGATCATTGCGCTGGCGCCGCATTTCAGTTTCCCGCAGGGGGCTGTTGCGAACGAAGAGATCGTTCTGCGCTGGATTCACTTCGTATCGGGGATCATCTGGATCGGCCTGCTCTATTTTTTCAATCTGATCGGCTTTCCGACGATGAAGCATATCGACGCTTCCGTTCGCGGGAAAGTCTTTCCCGTACTGATGACGCGAGCGATGTGGTGGTTCCGGTGGTCGGCGCTGGTGGCGGTGATAGCCGGCTTGCGGTACTACTTCATCATCCTCTCAGCCGATGCTCACAACGCCGGCAATCCGTCGCTCACGCTCGTCTGGTTTGGCTGGTGGTTGCTCGTATGGCTGATTGCTTACGCGCTGATCTATCCGCTCCAGCTTCCGGCCAAAGGTATTCTCAACAACGGCTGGGTGCTGACAGTTGCGGTCACGGTCATTGTGGTTGCGGCGTCCTGGATTGTCCTGGATCTCAACTCAAACACGGCGTCTTCAAACAGTCATCTGTCCATCAGTGTCGGCGGCGGAATCGGCTTGCTCATGCTGCTGAATGTGTGGAGCGTCGTTTGGCGAGCGCAGAAGCGCTTGATCCAGTGGACGCGAGCGAGCGTCGAAGAGGGCGCGGCGATGCCGGCCGAAGCCGACCGCATGGCGCGATGGGCTTACAATGCTTCGCGCGTCGCGTTCGGGCTTTCGTTTCCGATGCTGTTCTTCATGGCGGCCGCGGAGCATTACCCGTTCTTGAGCGGGATTGCGAAGTAGGCATCGTCCCGGTATCGCGGCTGCCGTATCAGGCGTCTAACAACGTAGGAAAAGAGGTGCCCCATGCAGCCCAGGCGGAAGCTGCTCTCGCTCGCAGTCGTTCCGATCGTATTCGCAGGTATCGCCATTCCAGTACTGGCCGCCTTCACCTATCCGCTGAGTTCGGAAGCGATCCGGGAAGCCTACTTCCTGGGAAACCGCAACGACGAGCAAACCGCGGACTTCCTTGCGAAGTATGCGCATCAGCTTCCTATGCCGAAGACCGGCCCGTATGTGGATGAGATCGGTGTCGACACACCGTTCACTCAAATTGTGAGGCATGCGAAAATTACCCCGAGTTACAACGCTCCGGATGCTGTACAGGAATTTCAGGGGAAGTTTCTGCCGATGCGCGTGCATGTCGATATCGCGCTGACGCCCAGCTATTCGCCCGTGTCTCCAAGCACCGATTCAGAGCTGTATCAATGGGTTCCGGATTTCTGGAACGATTTCACGGTTCACGTGAGTCAGAACGACAAGGAAATCCCAGCGATGAACAGGCGCGGAGGGCCCGTGTATGCATATGCGGACGACAACATCCCGTACATCACGGGCGCCAGGATCGAATTGGAGTTCGACTCCGAGAAGATCGACTCGGTGCCCTTCAATGTGGAGGTGCTGACGCCGGACCACCGGAAGGTGGAAACTGCATTCAACCTCTCCCGCCTGCGGTAAGCGCATTCATAGAAGGTGAAACCCGCTCCAGCGCGCCTTTCTGGCGAAGGCTTAGCGGTTTGGGTTCTGGTTTTCGATGAAGTCGAAGGCGTCCTCGATGGTGTGGGAATACTTCGATTCTGTCTTCGTGAACTGAAAGCGCCGGTGCGGCGAAAATCTTACCGGATCGAACGCCCCGCGTTTCACGTGAAACACCCAGACATATTCCCGCTTGCTCTTGTCGACGTCGTTGTGTGCCACAACCGACGTGTCGTAGGTGACCATCGGGTTCCAATCCGAGAAGCCGCCTGCTTCGACGTGGACCGGCGTTGGCATCGTGTAATTAAAGAAATCGACGTCGTGCGTGAAGATGATCACGTAGTCCACCATCGAAGGCGAACCCGCCGGGCAAACCGTAGGGTATTTCTTCTGGCGATTATCGACCATCCACTTGAATTGCCCCGGCGAGAGTCCATAGCTTGAGAAATAGACCTCGCAGGCCGGGTCGTCGCTTTCCGACTTCGGGCGCGTCAGATAGGAATCATCGTCATCATTGTCCGAGGTGTCTGCCACGGGTCGAACTGCAGCGGCCTTTGGTGCCGGGCTCTTCGAGTCCCCGCCGATGTATATGTCATTTGCAACGACGGCCGCCGTCTGCGGCGCGGGATTCGCCGAACTGGACGTCGCTACCGCCGTATGCAGGGCTGGAGCGGGAGACGGACGCGCCGGCTGCGGAGTCGGGTTGCTTGGCGCTCTTCCTGGAACCGCTGCGGCAGCATTAGGCCGGGCCGCGGACTTCGTTCTGGTGCGCGATGCCGAGGTCGTTGAATGCGCGGACGCAGGAACTTCCGTCGGAGAATTCGCTGCGTTGCGAGAAGCCGGAGTCACAGCGTTCGCGGGAGCGGTGGGCTTTGAGGTTGTGGCGCTGACGGCGACGGTCTTGGGCTGAGGCGCAGGAACAACTTCCGCCGTCGCGGCAGGCTGTGTGCTAGCTGCGACAGGCACAGGGGCAGCCGTCGCTGCGACGGCTGGCGCTGGTGTGCTGGGCGCAATGGGGTTTGCCGATGCGGTGGCCTTCATTCGGGCGGCCGCGGCAGCGCGCGCGAGGCTTGCCAAGCTGGGTTGCGTGACAGGCTTTGCGTCCGGGGTTGGTGCCGCTTCGGCCGGAATACTGGACTTCGGGAGATCGCTCTCCGGAACGTAGCCTACCGTGCCGTCCGCGGCGCGAACCTTCACATACCCGTTTTCGCGCCCGAGGACCTCGACGTTGTCCCCGCACTTGAGCTTCGCCGCGACGTTAAGGGTCGCGACCGAATCGTAGAGCCACACGCGCTCTTCGTTGACCGAGCACTTCACGCCAACTCCGTCCGCGAAGACTGTTGCCGGCCACGCAAACGCAACCAGCAGCGCGATCACGGGAATTCGCAGGTTCATGTTGCCTCCCTGCCACGCGTGCAAGAAATCTGCGGGGCCACTATGAACCGCTGAGCCGATTTGGCACAACTGGACAGAGGTACAAGATTCGGGCAGGGCGAAAGAAGGAACTCGAAGTCAACGCAAGCCCCAAAAGGCCGAAATTGTATCGATTAGCAAATTCTAACCCATTTGTTATCAATGGGTTGGCAGGAAATCTAATCTACACTGTATAGATTAGAAAGGCCGTTGCCGGCACCACGAGGCGAAGGGTGGGCGATGGCGAACGGCGGATGAAAGCCTGCGTCTAGACTTGCGGCTCCTGCTCCTGCGGGGGCGCTTCGAATTCGTTTTCGTTGAGGGGGGCCTCGATCGGGGCGCCTTCACCGGCGGGACGCTTTTCGAGCTTCTTCTGGGCTCTGCGTTCGGCCTTGGCGCGCGCCTTTTCCAGTCTTTTCATTTCCTTTTGGCGCTTCTGAAACGTGATTCTGGCCACGGGATCTCCTTTGATTCGAGCCGGCGAAGGAGCAACCAGCAGAGGCTACCAGCGCGGTTCGCGGGGCTGGCGCGCCGCCTCGCTGTAATTTTCGTTCGAGAATCCGCCACGGCCGCGGCCACCTCCGCCGCTCGAGCCACGCGGTGCGGACTTCTCTTTCGGGCGCGCTTCGTTCACCTTGATGTTGCGGCCGCCGAATTCCTTGCCGTCGAGAGAAGCAATGGCGTTCGCCGCTTCCGAGTCGTTAGTCATCTCGACGAAGGCGAAGCCGCGGGCCCGGCCGGTTTCCCGGTCGGTGGCGATGTGGACACGCGCAATGGCGCCGAACGGCTCAAAGAGCGAGCGCAAATCGCTCTCGGTCGTCTGAAAACTCAAATTGCCAACAAAAAGGTTCTTCATCTTCAAACCTCAATCACATCGCGGCGCGGAAGAAAGCGCCGTTCTAGAAATCCTGCTCCGGCTTGCGGCCGTACTGAGTTTTCCCCGTGCGGGGAGAATGCGTGCTGCGATAGTCCTCGAGATCCGCGTCGGTGATGCGGTAGTGAGTGCTGGGCGGGTGGTTGGCGTAGGTGGCCAACTCGCGCCGGAGCTTCAGCGAGCAAACGTCAGGCGCGTCCTGATAGCGGACGCGACGGCCATTGAAGGCTTCGTTCGGGATCGTGAGCGTAAACTCGCGCGGCTCGGTGGCAGATTCCCGCACCGTGAACGTGTATTCGCGGACCATGGGCTTGACCTCAAATCCGACGAATTGCACCAGGATGCTGTTGTTCATTTCGAGCCTGCTGTCAGGCCGACTGCCGGAGCCGAAAGCGCCACTTTTTTGCGCCTCTTAGTGCGGCGTTTGGGCGGTGTGCCCTCGGCGGGCTCAACGACCATGATGCTGGTGACAAATTTCTTCATGCCGTGAAGATCGAAATCGATAGAAGTGCGGTCGGCGTCCGATTCGGTAACGACACCCAAGCCGTACTGAAAATGCTTGATGTAAGCGCCCTCTTGAAGAGCTTTCAAGGAGCCTCCTTGGTCTGAATCGAGTCGAATCCTGCTAGAACGAGCGGGCCCGCCGGAGGCGGGCCCACTCTGGTTCAAAAGCTACAGGCTGGAGACGTTCGACGCCTGAAGGCCCTTGGGGCCCTTGGTGACTTCGAACTCAACCGCTTGGCCTTCGTTCAGCGACTTATAGCCATCCGACTGAATCGCAGAGAAATGGACGAAAACGTCCTCTCCCGACTGGCGCTGGATGAAACCGAAGCCCTTGCTGGCGTTGAACCACTTGACTGTTCCTTGTTCTCTCACTGATGTACTTCCTTCTTTTGTGGGCTATTTGGTGCTTCTCGAACCGCCTCCAGCCGCAAAAAAACGGGGCTGCAAGTGTTAAACCTGCAGCCCCTTCAACGAATCTAAAGGTTTTACAAGAGCAACAAACGCAAAAACATAATCGCATATTCGGGCGCGAATGTCCAGAAGAATCGTCATTGGTCCTATACGTGCTTTGAGGCGCGCTACTTGATTGATTTTGTTCCAGTTAGCCGAATCAAGACGGGCCGGCGGCACGGCGGAAATGCCGAGGCGCAGCAAAGCCCTGGCCATCGACTGTGCCGACCCGTTTCGCGAGCGCGATAATCTAAGCAACGAACTTTCCTCGGGCGCCAATATCTTCGGGCGGTCGAGTGTTCGAGAATATGCTAAAGCCTTCAGAATTGCGACGGTAAGACAGTTCAGGAGGGAATCCGGTTCCGGTTACAGGTCAATCGTGACAGTGTGCCGACCGGCAGGATTTCGTGGGTGGTCCTGGCCCAGCGATTCGCAGTATTCGGCCGTGGGACCGAAGGATTCAACGAGCGCCCGCAAGGCGACAAGCACGTGGGCGTAGTGCGCGCTCAGTCGCGGAGAATTGCACGCCATCGATTCGTTCTGTACTCGGCGGTAAAAGTTGATCAGGTCGCGCTGCGTGACGTTTGTCGTGCCAGCTTCCATTGGATTCATTCTCGGAGCAACGGCTTGGCGGCCCAAACATTTTTCGCAATTTAGTGCTCCATCGTATAACCGGCCGTGCTTACGAACGCCAGCGGAGGGTGACGGGACCGGACATGGGATGCTGGAGCGGTGCGCCGGTGCGCAGCGATTCGAGGTGCGCGGCCTTCAAGTCGAAGTACCAGCGGGCCTGGCGGTCGGCGTCGTCGACGAGCATCATGCGGTCTTCATATTGCAGGCCGAGCGCCTGTTTCTTGATGACCTCGGTATCCTGACGGATGAAGCGCGGGCCGAGGACATGAATGATGAAGGAAACGATGGGAAACCAGGGAAGGATATTCCAGGCGGCGACGAAATCGAGACGGCAAAGATCGCGGCGCACGGGCGTGACGGTGGTGCGGCTCGAGAGCCAGTAACGGCCGGCGCGGATTTGCTCGAAGCGCTGATTCGGCAACACGAAGTCGATGGTGGTGGTGGCAGGCTCGCCCGTGGCGAATTTCAGGATTTTGTAGGGCGCGCTATTGGCCGACGGCGTGTGCGGGCTCATCCGAAAGCCCTTGGGAATCGGCTCGAATTGCTTTGACTTGTCGCGGATGCTGCGCCGCGTGCGCCACCACCAAGCCTGATGCACGAACGGGCCGTGCGCTGGGTCCATCAAGCCGATGATTCCGTGGTCGACGGAGCACGGCAGGTCCGCCCAGAGCCGGGCGATCTGATAGCGCGAGCTGAATGTCGGGAGCTCCGGCGCGGGAGGGACGGGCGCGTCGGTCGCGCGGCCTTCCGGATTCGTCAGGAACGCCCAGATATAGCCGTCGCGCTCCGCGCACGGAAAGCTGCCCGCGGAGATTCGTTCGCACTTGAGCTTCGAATCGGCAGTGAGCGACGGGATGTGGCGGCACTGGCCAGTGCGCGCGTCGAATTGCCAGCCGTGGTAGGCGCATTCGACGCTCGCGCCGTCGAATTGGCCGAACGAAAGAGGGAACGCCCGGTGGGGGCAGACGTCGCGGAGAGCGAAGGCTTTTCCGGCCGCGTCGCGCCCGATAACGAGAGGCGCTTCGAGCAGCATCGCTCGAACCAGTTTGCGCCCACGCACTTGGTCGCTGCGAAGCGCCGGATACCAGAATCCCCACAGCATTTCGGCGCTGGCGTTCTTCGATGCCGCGTTCGTGTCGCTCATCGTGAGGCTGATCGTAGTATAGCTGGAGGTTCCTTCGCACTTGCGGCGGCGAAGAGAAGAAGACTGATGCACCAGATCACCATTCTGTGTGGGCGCATGGAGTCACCTTGCCGGTAGTATAAACCTACAGACGGGCACGTCAGTGGTGGCCTGGCGATTCAGTTCATCGGGCACGCATCACCTCCGAAGCCACTCAGGGAGAAGCGCGGTCAATCAGCAAGATGGTTTGCAGGAGTACAGTGGCTCCATTCGCGCAATCCTCCCAGCGGGTGAATTCCTTCGGTGAATGGCTGATGCCGTCGACGCTGGGAACAAAGATCATTCCCATCGGAACGAGCTTGGCCATCATCTGGGCATCGTGACCGGCGCCGCTGGGCAGGCGCATGGCCTTGAGTCCCAGGCGCCCTGCGGCGGCTTCGATATCGGCCTGGATTTCCGGGTTCGCCGCAGCGGGTGGATCGTGCTCCACCTTCTTGATCAGGATTTCCGTCCCGGTCTCTTTCGCGATCACCTGCGCGCGTTTCTGAATTTCGTCTCCCAGGCGCGCAATTTTTTCGGGAGAGAGATCGCGCAACTCGATGGAATGCTTTACGAGGCCGGGTATGACATTGCTGGCGTTGGGAAACACCTGCAGTCTCCCAACGGTGCCTACCTGCCTCCCAGGCTCTTGCGTGACGACATCCTGGACCGCTTCGACGAGTTTGGCGGCGGCCAGAAGCGCATTGTGCCGTTCGTTCATTGGAGTGGTTCCCGCATGGTTGGCGAAGCCGCGGATTTCCACTTCGTATTCGTCGATGCTGACGATTCCCTCGACCACGCCTATGGGCACATTGGCCTTGTAGAGAGAAGCGCCCTGCTCGATGTGCAGCTCAAGGTAGCAACGGAACGAGCCGGGGGAAAGACGCGCCTCGGCCAACCGTGCAGGGTCGCCGCCCAGTTTGCGAATACCGTCGGCCGCCGTGCTTCCGTTAAACAGGCGGCTCAAATCCTCGAGGCGGAATTCGCCGGCAGCGGCGCTGCTGCCGATGAGGCCGCCCTCCTCATTCGTCCAAATGGCCATCTGCAGCGGATGGCGAGTGGCGAGGTTGTGTTCATGGATTGTGCGCAGGACTTCGATCGCCGCCATCGAGCCGAGATCACCATCGAAGTTGCCGCCACTGGGCACGGAGTCGATGTGAGAGCCGAAGAGAATAGGCTTCAGGTTCGGGTCGGTCCCAGGCCGCAACCCAAGAATGTTTGCGGCGGCATCGACGCGTGGCTCGAGTCCAGCTGATCGCATGAGCTGCATGGCGTAGTTTCGGCCGGCGACATCGGCATCCGAGTAAGCAGTCCGGCTGACGCCGTCGGCAAACGTCCCACCAGCCGGGCGGCCGTAGACGCTTAGGCCTTCCAGGGATTGCCGCAGACGATCGGCATCGATGCGCAATTCGGATGCGCGGTCCTGGGCGACAATCGGTTCCGGAGAAGCGGCGCTCAACGAGGCAAGAGCAAAGCTGGAGAGGAGTTCGCGGCGAGAGAGCAACATGGCGGGCGGAATCCTAACCCAGATGACGCACCCGCGCTACTTCACGAAGCCCGTGGATCATCTCCTGCGGTTCCCGCCCTTCAAGGTGAGTCAGCGCTGACGGGTGAGGCGATTTGACCCTCTGCGTCGAGGGCCGCTATAATACGGGTTTCGGTTGAGCGCGATTTGCGCGCCGAATACCTCGCCCCGAATCTTACCAGGCGCCGCCCGGTGGGATGGCGCAACCAGAAGGAAGGCTCTTGGCCGCGGCCCGTTCGACAGCGGGCCGAATTCAAAAGGGCGAACCGGCAAGGGCAACACCAAGCGAATTCAGGAGCCGTCATGATCAAGGCAACACTTTTGCGCGCGGGAATGATTATCAAGCACGAGGGTGATCTCCACGTGGTCTACAACGTCGATCACCGAACGCCCGGAAACAAGCGCGCCGCCATGCAGACGAAAATGCGCAACCTGCGCACAGGGTCGATGATCGACTACCGGTTCCGGGCGGAAGAAACGATCGACAAGGTGGTGGTGGACGAAGTCGAGTTCGAATATCTCTACAGCGACGGCGAAGGCCATCACTTCATGAACACGGAGAATTACGAGCAACTGGCGCTGCAGAACGACATCGTGGGCGACGCGAAGGACTACCTGATTCCGAACATGCCGGTGCGAATCGAATATTACGACGCCAAGCCGATCGGCGTTCTGTTGCCCGACACGGTGGATCTGATGGTGGTCGAGACCGAGCCCAGCATCCAAAAAGCGACGGCTAGCGCGGTGATGAAGCCGGCGAAGCTCGAGACGGGATTGGTGGTAAACGTGCCGCCGTTCGTCGGGACGGGCGACAAAATCAAGGTGGATACCTCGGAAGGGCGCTACATTCAGCGCGTGCAGTAAATCTCCCTCCATTTCCTTTGGCCCGTTGCGATAACCGGCTTGATAAATTGCTTGCGCGCATTTCCAGGAGGCATTAGCGTCTAGCCCCAAGCGATGCCCACCTGCCCCACTTGCGGAAGGAAGTTCAGCGGTTTTTCGTTCGGCTCGAGCCCTGCGGCGGAGTGCAGCGATTGCCGGAGGGCAAAAGCCCAGAACCCGACAGCAGCCGCCGGGCGAACCGCCCCACTCGCAGCGCAGGCTCCTGGGGAGCTGGTCACGGCTTCGAGACCGCAGCCAATCGCAACCTTCACAATCATCGGATTGAACGTAGTCGTGTATCTCGCGATGTGTCTTTCCGGCGTTTCCTGGATTGACCCGAGCGTCCCGCATGCGATTCGATGGGGAGCCAACTTCGGTCCACTGACGCTGAGCGGCGAATGGTGGCGGCTGTTCACAAGCATGTTCGTCCACTTCGGTCTGATTCACATCGGCTTCAACATGGTGTGCTTCTGGGACCTAGGGCGCGCGCTGGAATTCCTGATGGGGCGCAAGGCCTTTGTTGTGACGTACGTGGCCAGCGGGCTGGCGGGCAGCCTTGCGAGTGTCGCCTGGGATCCGTGGCGGGTGAGCGCGGGGGCATCAGGCGCGATCTTCGGCATAGCGGGCGCGTTCGTTTCGTACCTTTACTTCAAGAAGACGCCGATCGATCCGGCGGTCGTCAAGCAGAAACTGAAGAGTCTCGGAATTTTCATTGCGTACAATCTGTTTTACGGATTGCGATCGGGCGTCGACAATTCGGCGCACGTAGGAGGCTTGGTCGCAGGGCTGATTCTCGGCGCAGTCTTTCCGCCGATGATCAACGCGCTCGCGGCGGCGGGAGCCGCGCCGGCTCCGCCGATCGACGGCGTTGGGGCGCAAGAATCCAGAAGAACAAGAATCCCGGTGACGGTTGCGTTGTGCGTCGCGCTGCTGCTGGCACTTGGCGCAACGAGCCTTCATGCCGTCGACGCCGCGGCCGTACGGTATGGAAAAGCCGTGTCGGCCGTCCGCTCCAGGCATCTCGATCAAGGAATCGCCGACATGCAACAGGCCGTGAAGATCGATCCCAAGTTGCTGTACGGGCAGGCTCTTCTGGGCCAGTGGGAACTGGAACGGAATGACCCTATGGCTGCCGTCGCGCCACTCGAGCAGGCGCTTGCGATGGACGCGGCCGACGTTCAAATCGAAAACAATCTGTCCCTTGCGTACCTGGGCGTTGGCAGATACGAGGATGCCGTGAAGGAAATGCAGAACGCCTTTACGCACAACCAACAACGGTACGGCACCGGCCTTTTCGTGGAGGGTATTGCGGCGGATCGGCTCAGCGCGCTTGAAGCGGCGGCACAGTCTCTGAACGGTGCGCTTCAAACGAACCCGAAGCTCTACGAAGCGCGGGACGCTCTTGCACAGGTGGAGATCGAGCGGGGCCAGGTCGCCGAGGCGCGCGAATCCTATGCGACGGTTCTGAAGGAATATCCTGGGGATTCGGTGGCAAGCGGGAACATCGCGATACTCAAGCGCGACGGCAGCGTGGCTCCGAAGGCGAGCGAGTTGATTCCTGTTGCGATCCCCTATGCAAAACTGCTGGTGAAGTCCAAGGCGTCGCCCTACTATCCCTGATTTCTCAACGCTTTACACAAGCTGACGCTAGTGTGCGGCGGAGGACTTTGCGTCCGAACTGCGGCGGCCGAAGACGCGGAAGAAGATTGCATCGACGGCGCGCAACTGCCGGCGCAGGTCGAACGTGTGCGCGAGGGCTTTGTCGTCGAGGAATTTGTGGATGTTCGGGTCGGCGGCGACGCGATCCTTAAAGCTGGTTTCGGATTCCCAAGCCGCCATCGCGTGAGCCTGCACCCATTTGTACGCGTCTTCACGCGGCGCGCCGTGCTCGACCAGGTCCTGCAACAATTGCCCCGAAAAAACGAGTCCGTGCGTCGAATCGAGATTGCGCAGCATGCGCTCGGGAAAAACCTTCATGTTGGCGACGATCTCGGTGGTGCGGTGGAGCATGTAGTCGAGGAGGATGGTCGAGTCGGGCAGGATGACGCGCTCGACGGAGCTGTGGGAGATGTCGCGCTCGTGCCACAGCGCGATATTTTCGAAGGACGGCATCGCATTGGCGCGGACGACGCGAGCCAGGCCGCAAATCTGCTCGGAACTGACGGGATTGCGTTTGTGTGGCATTGCGGAACTGCCGCGCTGCTCGCCGCCGAAGGGCTCTTCCAGCTCGCGCACCTCAGTGCGCTGGAGGTGGCGAATTTCCTGCGCGATGCGCTCGAGGGACGCAGCGACGATCGCGAGGGTCGAGAGGTATTGGGCGTGGCGGTCGCGCTCGATGACCTGCGATGTGATGGGCGCGGTGGCGAGGCCCAGACGCGCGCAGATTTTGTCTTCGATTTCGGGGCCGAGGTGCGTACAGGTGCCGACCGCGCCGGAAATCTTTCCGACGGCGATCTGCTGCGCGGCGATGCGGAAGCGTTCGAGATCGCGGCGATTTTCGGCGTACCAGTTGGCGACTTTCAGGCCGAAAGTGATGGGCTCGGCGTGAATGCCGTGCGTGCGGCCGATTTCGGGCGTGTCCTTGAATTCCCACGCGCGGCGCTCGAGGACTTCGTCCAGGCGGAGGATGGCCTGCTCGATGAGTTTCGACGCATCGCGGATGAGAAGCGCCTGGGCGGTGTCGACCACATCGTTCGACGTGAGGCCGTAGTGCAGCCAACGCGCGGCCTCAGGATCGGCGACCGATTCCTGGACGGCGATGGTGAAAGCGATAACGTCGTGGCGAACCTTCGTTTCGATTTCATTGATGCGGGCGACGTCCACGCGGGCGCGGTCGCGCAGTTTTGCGGCGGCGTCACGCGGTACCACGCCCGCCTCGGCGAGCGTCTCGGTGGCGGCGAGTTCGACGTCGAGCCACTTCTGGAACCTGTGCTCGTCGCTCCAGACGCGGCCCATCTCCGGACGTGTGTAGCGCGGAATCAAAGGCAACTCCAGAGTTGGGTGAGACTTTACGATGATACCCGAAAGTGAGGCAGGGCGCGACCGACGCGAGCGCAGGGAGAGAACCGGCCGGCGAATGAGCGAACGAAATCGCGCGTCTACAGTTCGAAAGGGCCGAGGGGAGTTCGCTGGGAGGCGACGTGGAGGGTGCCGCGGTAAGTGAAAAGCTCGGGGCGGCGGCTGAGCGCTTCTTCGGCGGAAATGCGCGCGAGGTCGGGCGTGTTGTTCTGTTCGGAGAGATGCGCGAGGACGAGGTGGCGCGCGCGGCCGTCGAAGACGTCCGAGTCGGCGAGAAAATCGCTGACGACCGTGTTCGAGAGATGCCCGGTGCGGCTCATGACGCGCTGCTTGATGTACCACGGGTACGGACCGAGTTTCAGCATGTCGAGATCGTGATTCGATTCGAGGATGAGGAAATCGGCCTCGCGGAGATGATGTTTGACGAGTTCAGGCATGTAGCCAAGGTCCGTGACGATGGCCATTTTTACGCCGTTCGCGAGAAAGGCGTAGCCGACCGGATCGGCGGCGTCGTGCGGAATCGCGAACGGAATGACTTCGATGTCGCCAATTTCAAAGCGCAGACCCGGGTGCACGTGCTCGACACGTTCGATCTGTGCTTTCCTCCGCGGCTTTTCGGGGTCGTCCGCGTACATATTCAGGATTTCGCGATACGTGGGCTCGGTGAGATAGGCGGGGCAATTCCATTCGCGGGCCATCTGCGCGACGCCGCTCGAATGATCCGAGTGTTCGTGAGTGACAAGGATGGCATCAACGCGGTCGGGACGGGCGCGGCCGAGGGCCTCGAAGCGGCGGAGCATCTCTTTGCGGCCAAGGCCGGCGTCAACGAGGAGGGTGGTGCGTTCCGTTTCGAGCAACGTGCAGTTGCCCGTGCTGCCCGACGCCAGAATGGATATCCGCAGCGAGATGCGTTAGCCCTGGGCGGCATCGAGCCGGATGCCAGCTCGATCAATGCGTGCTTTTCACCGCCGCCGAGGATGTTCGCAGAAAGCGAGCAGCGGCGCAAGAGCGCAAGTGGCGGAAACACCTGATTTTCTCTAATCAGATAACGAGTTGGTCGCGGGTCAGCTCGAAGCCGTCGAGGTTGCCGACCACGGAAGCGGCAATGCGCTCCAGCTGGAAAAATTCGCGGGCGATCTGCTGAACGTCCCGCGGCGTGACCTTTTCGAGCAGCGCGATGAGCTCTTGCGGCGTGAAGTAACGATTGAAGTACAGGTGATAACGCGCCAGGCTGTTCATCCGCTGGCCCGTTCCTTCGAGCGCCAGGAGGGTCGCGCCCTTGAGGTGGTCCTTGGCGCGGCGGAGTTCTTCGTCGGTAAGCGGCTCATCCTTCAGCCGGCGAAATTCCTCGAGCACGCTGCGAACGAGTTGCGGAGCGGTCTCAAGCGATGTACCCGCATAGACCGAGAGCATCCCAGCGTCGCGGTAGGCATTGAGTTCGCTGAAGATGGCGTAGGCGATTCCGAGACGCTCGCGAATGTTCTGGAACAGCCGCGAGGACATGCCACCGCCCAGCACGTTATTGAGGACGGAAACCGCAAAGCGGCGGTCGTCCGACATCGGCAGCGCCGGAACTCCGATGCAGATATGCACCTGCTCGAGTTCGTTCTTCTGGCACAGCGTGATATGGGGCGCGGCCTGTGGCACGGCGTCGGGCAGGCCGTCCTTGGAAGGGGACAGGCCAGCAAAGCGCTCCGCCACAAGGTCGACCATCTGCGAGTGAGGCAGGTGCCCGGCCGCCGTGACGACGATGTTGTTCGGCGTGTACCAGCGGCCAAACCACGACTGAATCTTCTCGCGCGTGAACGCCGAGACAGTCTCCGGAGTCCCGAGAATCGGTTTGCCGAGCGGATGAGGATTCCAGAAATTCTGGGTAAAGAGCTCGTGAACGAGATCCTCGGGATTGTCTTGGGTCATGCGAATTTCTTCGAGGATAACGGACCTTTCGCGCTCGATGTCCTCTTCGGAGAATTTCGGTTCGAGAACCATGTCCGCGAGAATGTCGAAGGCCTTGGGAAGGTGTTCGTCGAGGACACGCGTATTGAAGCAGACCATTTCCTTGGCGGTGAAGGCGTCGAGCATGCCGCCGACGCTGTCGACCTCGCGCGCGATGTCTTCCGCGGTGCGGCGCCGCGTGCCCTTGAATACCATGTGCTCGATGAAATGCGAGATGCCGTTCAAGTCCGCCGGCTCACGCCGCGAGCCGGTACGGAGCCAGATTCCGACCGAAACGGAATGGACGTGCTCCATCAGCTCGGTCAGGACGACGAGCCCATTCGGTAGAATCTTTTTCTGAACCCCGCTGGCAGTGTCCGCCATATTTTTGCATTTTGGCACACGGCTGCGGCCCATGTCATTGGCCGCAGCGTGACCATTTCCAGAATGCTCTGCGGGCGATCCTGGCGGCCGGGGAATCACATCAACTTTTCGTCCGGTGAAAGCTTTCCGTATTCGCTCGAGTAGTGCAGCGGCACGTCAGAATAGACGCCTTTGTCCATGAGATAAATCTCGCAGCTCGAGTACGGGTACGAGTAGACGTGAAGGCTCGTGGCGCGCTCTCCGAATTCAGGAAGATTCTGTACCTGGTGCACCGGTTGGTCCGGTTGAACTACGCCGGGGTGCCCCGCGTCCATGTCGTAGAAATCCGTAGGAACGAGTTTGCACGTGTGACGGGAGGAATCCTGATCCTTGACGGCGAAATTCTGGACGCGGAGCCGCCCGATGGGCGTTGCCATCCAGCAATTCTGGCCGCGGTGATTGTGAATCCGGCTCATCTGGCCGACGTCCCAGCAGATTGCGATGACTTCGAAGAGCTCGCACTTGAAAACCAGATTTCGCGTGTAGTGGCTCTTCGCATAGAAGAGGTAAGGAGCGAGCGTTTCGGTTCGAACGGCATTTTGCTGCACAAAGTCGAGCACGTGCGGAATCGTGAAATCCCGCGCCGGAATTGCCCCAAGCCGCTTCACCCAGTCATCAATCGCAAGGATTTCCATCGGTGCGCCCCCGAAGCCTGGAAAGAGCACGAAGTTGACGCCGCATTATAGCGCCAGTCTGAAAACACCGGCCTCAAAATCGTCTCGAGCCAGCGTGCTATCATCAAAGCAAGATGGCCGCGCGGACACACAAAGCAGATGGCAGTCTTCTCGGGAAATCTGCGGAAGAGCTGCGCGCGTTCGCGGAATCGCTGGGTGAGCCGGCCTTCCGTGGAGCACAGATTTATCACGCGCTCTACAGCGAACGGCGCTTCGACTTTACAGCGATGACGAACTTGCCCGCAGCCTTTCGCGAGCGGCTGGCGCAGGAAGCAGCGATCGCATTGCCGCGAATCGTTCGGCGCTATCGCGCAAGCGATGGAACCATCCGGTACGTCCTCGCGCTGGGGGAGTCGAATGGCGACGGTTCCGGCGCGGGACCGACGACCATCGAAACTGTCTTCATGCCGGAAAAGAAACGGCAGACGATCTGCATTTCGACCCAGGCGGGCTGCGCCGTCGATTGCCATTTCTGCCTTACGGCAACGCTGGGGTTGATCAGAAATCTCACAGCCGGCGAGATTTTGGGACAGGTCCTCGTAGCGCTCGAAGACAATCGCGAAGCGCTCAGCCCACAGACCAACGTCGTGTTGATGGGCCAGGGCGAGCCCCTGCTGAACTATGAGGCTCTGATGGCGGCCATGCGGGTTTTGCTCGATCCGAACGGCATGGCCATTTCGCCAAAGCATGTGACGCTATCGACGAGCGGTATCCTGCCGGGAATCGAGCGGCTGGCGCATGAGAAGGTGCGCCCGAAGCTGGCGATTTCGCTGAATGCTTCGTCGGACGAGCAACGCGATCGAATCATGCCCATCAACCGCAAGTATCCGATCGCGAAGCTGCTCGAGACCTGCCGACGGTATCCGCTGCGGCCGTGGGAACGGCTCACGTTCGAGTACGTGCTGTTGGGAGGCTTTAACGATTCGCCCGAAGACGCGCGACGGGTCGTCAGGCTGCTGTCGAACCTGCGGGCGAAGGTGAACCTGATTCCGTGGAATCCCGGAGAGCTGCCGTACGCAAAGCCCGATCCGGCGCGCCTCGAGGAGTTCCGGAAGATTCTTGCCGATAAGAACGTGCCCGTTTTCGTGCGCTATTCGCGAGGGCAGGATGTGATGGCGGCGTGCGGTCAACTCGCGCTGCTTGAATCGGCAAGCGCACCTTCGCAGCTTGCGCAGATTTCGCCGGTCACATAGGCGCGTTCACGCTCTCAAGCGCGGATGCCGATCGCGGCCATCATCCGTCCCGTTGTCCCCTCCCTACGGTAGCTGAAGAAGAGATCCTCTCGGCAGACTGTGCAGAGATCCGAGGAAACAACCTTGGAAGGTGCAACGCCGGCGGAGATCAGAATGGCGCGATTCGCAGCGATCAAGTCCAAGTGGGCGCGCGGCGACGGAGGCGCATGCCCCGGCGGCTTCATCGTGAGCCAAGGCAGCCAATTCGGGTCGTTGTCGCCCGAAGCGAGCCCCTCGAACGGCCCGTCGAACCACTCGCGGGCATCCGGAAATTGTGCCGCGAATTCCTTCACAACTTCGTGGCCTACTTCGTAGCAGCAGCGGCCGATGCCGGGCCCGACTGCCGCGATCACGTCTCGAGGGTCCGTCCCGAATTCCATCTGCATTCTGCCCAGCGTCTTCTCGGCAATGCGCTGAAGCGTGCCTCGCCATCCAGAGTGAATTGCGGCAATCGCTCGTCTTTTCGTGTCCGCGAGCAAGATAGGAACACAATCGGCGGTCTGCACCGTGAGCAGCACGTCCGGCTCGCGTGTGATGAGGGCGTCGCCCGGGCAGATATCCGGCGTTCCGGCCGGTCGAGGAATGCAGAGCACGACATCCGAATGAACTTGGCGGGGTGTGGCGACGCGCATCCCGGCGGCGCCGATGGCCGCCAAGAATCGGCCGCGGTTTTCCACAACTCGTTCGCGAGAATCCCAGTCCGTGAAGCCGAGATTCAGGACGCGCTTTTCGTTCGTTCCGCGACGCGACTTCGTTCCGAGCTCGCTGACACCTCCGGGGCGTGTGCTGAAGCCGTGAACGAGCCAGTCAAGTCCGGCAAGTGAGGGCGCCTCAAGAATTTGGACGCCGCGCAAACGGCGGAGACGCCACGTCGCGCTTGCGATGACCTTGCAACGCGCCTCGGTCGGCTTTCTTCGTGATGGTCTTTGCTTCGTGCTGGTTGTCGACATGAGTTGTGGTCGCGGAGCGAGCCGCGGGCCATTTCAATTATAGGTATAATCGCGGCGCAGCGCAGCTTGCCACTCCACCATGTATTGTGTGTGGTCGCGCCAGAGGATCCGTGATCGTCGGATTGGGTCTCGATATTGCGGAAATCGACCGAGTCGCCGCAGCGATCACGCGCCACGGCGCTGCGATTCTCGAAAGACTGTACACACCACGCGAGATCGCTTACTGCGAGAATCACAAGAACAGGGCCGAGCGCTACGCGGCGCGGTTTGCGGCGAAAGAGGCGGCGATGAAGGCGCTCGGAACGGGGTGGAGGCTCGGCGTGCGTTGGCGCGACATCGAAGTGACGAACGCACCGGGCGGCAAGCCAACGCTGCGCCTGGAAGGCATCGCGCGCCAATTCGCGGATAGGCTCGGCGTCCGAAACATTTCGCTGACCATCACGCACAGCGGCAATCTCGCGCTAGCCCAGGTGATTTTCGAGGATTGATTCGGACGATGCAGCCGCATTAGGTGCCGGGGCGAGCTCGGTAAGACCGGCCGACGAGCGAGATACGCAAACGCGGAGCCACTGATTAGCTGCATGGCGTCCCGCGATCCGCAACTTCACGTAATTCCCGGTAAGAGCTTCGGTCCAATTGTCGCCACTGTGCTTCAGCGTCAGCACCCGGACGGTTCGGCCCGCCAGCGAAGTCCGAAACGCAGTTGCCTTTCCTTGGGCGATGGCGCGCAAGGTGCGCGCGCGTTCGCGGACCACGGCCGCGGGCACCGCCGCGTCGAGGTTCTGGGCTTGCGTTCCCGGCCGCTGTGAAAAAGAGAAAACGTGCAAGTACGTGAAGGGGAGACGCTCAACCAATTGGACAGTAGCGGTGAAATCCTCGGGCGTCTCGCCGGGGAAGCCCACGATAACATCTGCGCCGATGCCTGCGTGCGGCAGCATCCTGCGAGTCAGCATCACTCGTTCCGCATAGTGCTCCGCGCGATACCAGCGATGCATTGCGCGCAGGATTCGATCGGAGCCCGATTGCAGAGGCACGTGGAAATGGGGCGCGATTCGATTCGATGAAGCCACGAGCGCGATGAAATCCTCGGTGACGTCCTGCGGTTCAATCGAACTGAAGCGGAGCTGCTCCAGATCCGTTTCCGCGAGGATGCGCCGCACGACGGCTGCGAGGTCGGCGCGCGGGAGCAAGTCGCGGCCATAGCTTCCGAGATTGATTCCGCTCAGAACGATCTCTTTTGCGCCCTGACTGACGAAGGTGCGCACGCTTTCGAGTACGGCGTCAGGCGCCAAACTTCGACTGCGGCCTCGGACGAACGGTATGACGCAATACGAGCACCGATTATTGCAACCGTCTTGAATCTTCAGAATCGGCCGCGTGTGATCGTTGGTCGCAGGAGCGCCGGCTGCATCGAGAGTCATGTACTGCGCGAAGATGTCGCCCGTGAGAATCTTCACCGGGCCGCGCGTGAGAGACATCGAGTCTCCATCGAGTTGCGCGAGTGGAATAATGTCGCGGCTCTGTTCCAGCGTTGGGGCCGAAGCGGGCGGTTCAGTGAGTCCGAGAACGACGGCGGGAATGTGCGACTGATGCGAATTCCCGACCACGCAGCTGACGCCCGGGATCGCCGCGATTTCTTCTGGAGCGCGCTGGGCATAGCAGCCTGCCACAACGATGCGCGCGTTTGGATTTGCGCGATGGATCTTCCTGACTGCCTCGCGCGCCTGGGAGTCCGCTGCGGCGGTGACCGTACATGTATTGAGGACGACGATCTCGGCGTCCGAATGCTCGCCCTTCAGAGTCAGGCCGCGAGCGAGCAACTGGCGCCTGATGGAGGCGGCGTCCGCATCCGTCGCGCGACAGCCGAAATTCTCGATGGAAAATGTGATCATCTATGCGTATGAGCGCGCCCGCACTTCGCGCAGAAATCCGAATTATAGCAGCAGACGACGAGGCGAATGCGAGCCCAGTGAAAATCGCGAGGGCTGCGAAGTTAGATGCCAGTGGAGCGGCGCTGAAAACACAGCAAGATCAAGTCGGCTCGGCGGCGGACGCCGAACTTGGCGAGGAGGTTGGAGACGTGAAACTTGACGGTGCGCTCAGAAATGTGGAGCCGATCCGCGACTTCCTTGTTGGCGAGGTTTTCGAGCAGGCCGTTGAGCACTTCCTGTTCACGGCGGCTTAGTTCGGCGGGTGAGTCCCCTCGAAGGCGGCGGCCCTGCGTGCTGCTCAGAATCGAATCGACGAATCGCGATAGAACGGTGCGCGGAACCCAAAAGCCTCCTGCAGCGACCAGCGGCAGCGCCCGCGGCAACTGCTCGCGGGCCTCGTCATAATTCAGGATTCCCTTCACACCCTGCCGAAGGAGCGTATAACTGTCGGCTTCCTTCAATTTTTCTCCGACCACCAGGAGGCGCGCAGTGGGGAATCGATCGAGAATGTTCCCGAGAAGCGCGCCGGTAGCCTGGCGGGCGGCGTGGGCATCGACTACGAACACAGAGGCGCGCGGGACTTCAAGATTGCGCAGGTCCGGCGCCAACATCGAATCGAGCTGCTTCGAGACGATCTGAAATCCGGAACTCTCGAGGAGCCGACGAAACTCGTCGAGCACCATTGGATGCGGCGACAGAAGACAAACCCTCAGACTCGGCTTCGGGGTGGCTTTCGGCATGCGAATTTCAGGCTAACGGAAATGAATCGACGGGGCAAGAAGCCGGAAGAGCGTGATTTCCTACCAGATAATGGCTTCTAGGGATGCGGGTCGACGAGACGAGCATGCCATAGAAATGGGTCGGGTTTGTCTCCGACTGACCGAAGACTGGGCGAAGCGGAAAGGCGAAAAAGACACGAACCGTCAGCGGAGAGACGAGCAAGGGGAGGTTTCGCATGCGGGCGACCTCTAACCCAATCGGCTCAATCAGCAAGGATAGGCGGTTGCGGGCTTACGGGGCCCTCTGGATCCCGACCCATCTTGCGCTGCGGACGCTTGGCAGGCAATCCGGCTTGCCTCACCTTGTAAAGCAGGGCCCGGTAACTGATCTTGAGGACTTCCGCTGCTTTTCTGCGATTCCAATGGTTGGCTTGAAGGACTTTAAGAATGAGGTCTCGCTCCATCCGCCGCGTAACCTGTTGGGCGATACGCTTTAGGGGGATGTTGCCGTCCGTCGTCGTTTCGTACGAGAAAGTGACCGGCCTCTTTTCATCGCGGTCGGTGAAGAAGGCCTCTTCGGAGCCTAGGATGACGTAGCGCGCAAGGCAGTTTTCCAGCTCGCGGACATTGCCAGGCCACTCGCGCTGTTGTAGGAGTTGCACCGTCTCGCGCGACAGCGGAGCGGCCTCACGTTTGAAGCGCTGGTTAAAAACCTGGCGAAGGTACTCGATGAGATAAGGAATATCCTCGCGGCGTTCGCGGAGTGGGGGCAGGGTGATGCTGATTACGTTAATGCGGTAAAAAAGATCGGAACGGAAGCCCCCTGTTTCAATTTCGTGTTGAAGCTGCCTATTCGTCGCGCAAATAACGCGGGCATCTAGGCTCTTTTCTTCGTGGCCGCCGATGCGCGTGAAGTGGCCGTCCTGCAGTACATGAAGGAGTTTGGCCTGCAGGCCCATTTCAAGCTCGGCAATTTCGTCCAAGAATAGCGTTCCATCCTGGGCAAGTTCCATGCGGCCCGGCTTCGCAGCATTTGCTCCGGTGAAGGCGCCCTTTTCAAACCCAAACAGCTCGCTCTCAAGCAGAGTGCCGGGGATCGCCGGGCAATTCACTTTCACAAATGGGCCGCAGCGCCAGGGTGACCGGTGATGGATGAATCTCGCGAGGACTTCCTTGCCGGTTCCGCTCTCGCCAAGAACCAGGATCGGGACATTCAGACCGGCTGCCCGCTCGACTCGTTGACGAACTGCTTGCATTGCATCGGCGGGCCCGAAATAGATGTGCTCCGGCGGTAGGTCGACGGGATATGGTATGGCGAGTCTTCCTTCGGCCGCAGAAGCCATTGAAGTTGCGGTTGCACTCAAGGAACCAAACTGCCAAAGATGATGGCGTCACAGGCGAACTGTCGCCCAGCAGGCCCTCCGATGTAAGTACCTGAGGGGATGAATCTTAAGACAGATCGATAGCCACGTCCCAGTACTCCGTACCGATGCACCAACCGTCCCGGTGGAAAACTCAATCAGAAAATCCTTGGCACTTTCGGGAAGGCGCTTTCCCCAGCCGATTGCCAGCCTGTTGGGATCGGACCAACAAGGATCAGCACCCGGGCGGACAGGGGACCCGAAAGGTCGCCGTGGGTCAGAACGGGAAACGCAGTGAATCGAAACGGTTAAGCTGAGGCCAAGGCCGAGGAGTCAGGCTAACCTCAGCGCTGCGGAAAGATCAGGGCTTCCAGCATGTCGGCTCGAGCCTTTTGGTCCGAAGCGAACAACTGAAGGAGGTCCGTCACGGAAATCATTCCGCGGAAACCTTCACCGCCGACCACCAGCAGGTGATAGATGCCGTGTTGATCCATCAGCCGCAAGCAGTCTTCGATCGACGTTTCTGGCGTGACGGTGATGAGCTGTCGGGTCATGATTTCCGACACACGCATCCAAGCTGGACACTTGTTCTCGGCGGCTACCTTGTCTGAAATGTCGCTCTGTGACACCACTCCCAGCAGAACGCCGTCGCGATCGCACACTCCCACAGCGCGGACCTGCCGCTCACGCAGATATCGGGAGGCTTCGTGCACGGTGGCATCGTCTCGGACGAAGAACACTTCACGGCGGGAAGCGATCAGGTCCGCGATCTTCATCGGACCCTCCTGAAATTACGCTCAACTGACATCTGCCAGAACAACTGCTTGGACGCGCGCAAGAGAAAGCTCAACGGAGAACAACACCCGGGGCCTCCAATTTTGACCTCAAATGCGGGTTCCTTCTCCACGGATGATGTCGTAACGCTCGATCACCGCCGCGACGCCGATGGTTTCGAGTTCCTCGTCGCGCTTCTTGTCGATTCTGACGACGCGGCCGTGCGCACGCACGAAGACTTCGGTTCCGCGCGTAATCTCTGCAGGCAAGGTCAAGGTAAAATCCAGCTCCGTGCCGGGAGAGAGTTCCTTGTGCAGGGTGAAATAGACCCCGCGGGTAGATATGTCGCGAGTCTGGCCACTGTGTGATCCCGGTTCCCTATTGATTGGCAGGCGAACATTCACCGGTAGGGAGAGGTCGTACCGGCGGGCCGTGCGACGCTCCGTCATCCCAGCTGCTCCTCGCCTTCAGGATTGAAGTTCACGCACAATACGCCGGACCCAAGTCAGCAATCCCGATTCCAAAGATCGCTTGCCTTCCGATCAGGCCCATTTCGCTAAACCACTCTTGGGGGTCCGGCCCACCGTCAAAAAGTGGCGTTGCCAGCAAGCCCTTTGAAACCAGTAACAAACGTTTCTTTTGCTGTGTTCAGATGAGCGACGTGAACCCGGTCGCCCAGCGAACAAGAGACTCGCGAGCGACCCACTTCGGGGCGGAATACTAGACCAAGCAAGGAATGAAGGGTAGCGGTATTTCTTCGAATGTGCTCTAGATATGCAACTCTTTTCAGGCCTAGGACTACGAGTCCCCGCAGCTCAGTGCGGGGTTGCGGGGACGCCTGCCCTACGAACCACGCACTCCCGGTGCGACGGGAGAGGGTGTCTTGGCTGCTGCTTCCTTTTCGGCCGCTTCCTTTGCAGCTGCAGCGGCCTTCGCAGCAGCGGATCGCGAGCCACGGCCGGAATCGAGGTTGAATTGGCGCATCTTGTAGAGCAAGGCTTTGTAGCTGATGCCCAGCATTCGAGCGGCATCCTTTCGGCACCAATTCGTTTTCTCGAGTGCGTCTGCGATCGCTTCCATCTCCGCTTCGTCTTTCAAGCCGCGAACCAACGCTTTCAACCCCTGCTCCTTTGGGGCGGGAGCTTCTTCGCGAGGCACCATGCGCTGCTGCTGGCCCGTCATTTCCAGAAGTTCTCGGAAGCTTCCTTCGTCATCTTCGAGAATGACGTAGCGCTTCACGAAATTCTCAAGCTCGCGGAGGTTCCCGGGCCACGGATAGCGCAAAGCCGCTTCCAGCAAATGTTTTGAGGGGTCGGTCGCCGGCTTCTGGTACTTCTCGCTGTATTTGGCAAGGAAATGCCGAAAGAGCAGAGGGATTTCCGCCGTCCGTTCGCGTAGCGGTGGAATGTGAATCGAGAGAACATTCAAGCGGTAATAGAGATCTTCGCGGAAACGGCCGCTCCGCATGGCTTCTTTCACATCCATATTCGTGGCCGCCAGAACGCGCACGTCCACGTTGACCACTGCGCGCGCGCCAAGCCGCGAATATTGTCCATCCTGGAGAACGTGCAGCAGCTTGGCCTGCAAGTGCGGGCTCATCTCCGCGATCTCGTCCAGGAATATCGTGCCGCGGTTCGCCAACTCGAACTTGCCGGGCTTGGCACGGACCGCTCCGGTGAAGGCGCCCTGCTCATAGCCAAAGAGCTCCGACTCCAGAAGCTCGCCAGGGAGCGCTGCGCAGTTCACTTTCACAAAGGCCTGATTGCGCCTCGTCGACCGCAAATGGATCATCCGCGCGACCACTTCTTTTCCGACTCCGCTTTCGCCGCTGATAAAAACCGGCACGTCTACGGGAGCAATCTGCAGAATCTGCTGCCGGATCTTCAGCATCTGTGGGCTGGCCGCAAGGAACGACAGGTCTTCGGTCAATTGTTCGCAGTAATCGCGCAGGGCATCATTCTCAGAGCGCAACTGCTGCTTCTGACGGACTTTCAGAAACGCGGCGTCGAGTTCGGGTTTCTCGAACGGCTTCGTGAGGTAGTCCATGGCCCCGAGCCGAATTGCCTCAACCACGGTCGTCACTTCGTTCGAGCAGGACAGCATGATGACGCTCAACGAACGATCCACCTGCATCAGCTGCCGCAGGGTCTCGAGGCCATCCATCTCCGGCATCAGCACATCGAGGATGATGTAGTCGGGGCGTTCACCCGCGCCGACGCGCTCCAGGGCTTCTTTGCCGCTGGCCACGCTCTGCACGCCGAAGCCGTCGACCTCCAATAGCGTTTGAAGATACTTGCGAATGCTGGGTTCGTCGTCGACTACAAGAATCTTTTCTTTGTCGGGCATTTTGTTCCTATCTATCGCGTTTCTCAAAGTTATTCCAAACCAATTGGGAGGAGGAACGAAAACGAACTCCCTCTGCCCACTTCGCTATCCACCCAGACCTTGCCCCGGTGTGCCTGTATCAATCGCTTCGTAATGGCGAGTCCTAAACCCATGCCGGAAGACGAGGGATCCACGCGGACGAACTCCTCGAAAATCTCCTGGTGAAACTCTGCCGCGATGCCGCCACCCGAATCCGAAACGGAAATTAGGACACTGTTTGCCTTCCCGCCTCGGTCGCGTCGGCGCTCTTCGGGAGGCGTGGCTTCGGAAACGCGTCGCTCCCAGAAGTGCGGCTCGGCGAGTAGCCTTACGCAGCCGCCCGCCGGCGTGTGCTTCAACGCATTATCGAGCAGGTTGGCCATGCACTGCTGCACCTTTTGATAATCGAATCGAAACAGCTGCAATTCCGGGTGGAGGTTGATGTCGAGCGCCACGTTGGCGCGTTGGAAAGCGTCCTGCCATCGGCAGGTCAAATCGTTGACGCAGTCGCGCAGGTCATTCTCACGAAGCTGTAGGACAAGCTTCCCACTCTCCAGAGCCGAGTAGTTCAAGAACATGGAAACAAGGCGCACCAGGCGGTCGCAGCTCTCTTTGGATTCCCGGAGGATCTCTCGCTGACGATCACTCAGCTTTCCGAGTGAGCCCGAGAGTAATAGGTCGTAGTAACCTTTCATGACGGCCAGGGGCGTTTTCAATTCGTGAGCGGCCGATGCGAGGAACACCGTCTTTTGGCGATTGACTTCCTGGAGGCGGAGATAGGCAGCCAGCAGATTGCGATACGTAATCTCCCGCTCCTGCATCAGTTCTTGAACAGTCTGGCGCATTTGCGCTTCATCGGCTGCTTCAGAAAGAGCGGGGTCGACGAATACAACCAGCCAGTCCGGTTCTGGCAGCCACCTGACGCGCGCTCGGGTTTTGCTGTCTGGAGAGCCAATCGGGAGGTTCACTTCCTGCTCGCCGCTCTCGAGCCGCCCGAGCACGGCCTTGCGCTCGCACTTCAGAAGGTCTCGAAATAGGTTGGTCTCTGGCTCTGACCGCAAGCCAAGGGCGCCCAGGGCATCTTGGGCGTGCAGGTTCGAGAAGAGTGTCTTGCCGTCCCGGCCACAAACGAGCAGAGGCCGGTCTAGCGCGTCCAAAAGGCTTGCAACCAGCTGAAAAGCGGCCTGGTTCACGGCCTCCGGCGAGATTGTCAAGCCTTGCGGCAAAAGTCCCTCCTCGGGAATCTAATAGTACGTGTAAATGCTGACACTCTTCCGAGAGAGATCGGAAGGTGCGGAGAACCGGTATGCTCGCAAAGGGGCCAAGGAGTGTCAATGGTAAAAGCGTCCTACATTTGCACAATCGTGGAAGCAGAGTGGAGTAAATTTGCACACTTGGATGAAAGAGCGCAACAGCCTGCGCTCCTCGTACTTCTGCAACTGTAAGGAGTAAAGCCACTTAGCGTTGGCTGTTCGGTTCGGTCTGGCTTTGCACTGAAATTGCCAACCATGTGAGTACTAAAACTGAGGTACTGAATTCTCATGAGGGAAAGCGCAGCTCAACCACGGCTAGGCACGTCGCCGCTTTATGACGAGCGGCGCCGTTTCCAGCGCATTCGCCTTCAAGTTCCCCTCTTTGTCCGCGGGCGGGATGCTCACGGCGAGCAGTTCCTGGAACTGGCTAAGACTATCGATATCAGCGGTTTAGGAGCCTTCATTACATGTCCCAGGGCTCTGGCAGTCAACGAGATCATTACCCTGACAATCCCCGCACCGTCCATTACGTCCTCCGCCTTGGTGCCGGCGGGGATGCCCCCGATTCAGGCGAGGGTCAAGCGCCAGCAGGAAGCGGGAGATGTCCATCTGGTGGGTGTGGAGTTTCTAAAGCCGATCGCTTGAAGTTAGCCGCGCGCTGGCCTGCGAGGTACTACTAAAGGGAAGTACTTTTCATCATGCGAAGGTGCGTGACTGTCCCGGCGGTTCACTCGATCTTTCTGGTCATCAACCCGCTCAGCTTCAATAGGTTAGCAGCCTCTGCATCCTAGTCTCCGCTTCCAATTGGACCGTGCCGTGCTCTACTTTCTGTGCCCCCGCAGGCGACTCCCCTAAAACTTAGGGCAGAGTAGATCTGTCTCAGGACCCTAAATGGCCCAGCCCGGCGAACCCTCACAGCCGCAGCCGTCGTCCGAAGAGTCGTTTCTCGATCTGTTGGTCGAGACTCTTGAGGGCCTCGAGGAGTCAGTCCGCGGCCAGTTCCTCCGGCAGTTCTTTCGGACCCTCGCTCAGGTCGATCTGAGCGAATCCCAGAGCAACGAGTATTGGAGATTGATCCTCCAACGCCGCCGTGAACTCTCAGAGAGCATCGGCAAACGCGTATCGCTGCAGGCGGTTATGGTCGACGTCCTCGCCTCCACCAGTTTTCTTCGCGTTCCGATCTTGATGGAGTACGAGGAATTCAAGAAGCTTCAAATCAACGCAGCCACGGACGCCCTGACAGGGCTCTACAACAGGCGCCTGTTCGATGAATACTGTGACAAGGAATTGAACCGCGCAAAACGCTACAGTCATCAACTCGCAGTCGTCATTTTGGATCTTCACAGGCTCAAAGAGGTTAACGACCAGCACGGACACTTGAAGGGTGATCAGGTGCTGCAGCTGGCCGCGTCCACCTTGCGGAAAACGCTGCGATCCTCAGACTTCGCGTTTCGAATCGGTGGTGACGAATTCGCGCTGCTGCTGCCACAAACGGATTCCGAACAAGCGCTGACGCTCTGTCGGCGCTTGCGTGTGCAATACGAAGCCGAGTTGGGACCGATGAGTCTGAATATCCCGGCGACGCTGGATTTCGGTGTCTCGATTTTCCCGGAAGACGCGGAGAAGAAGAATGACCTTCTCGCTATGGCCGACAAGCGGCTTTATCAACTGAAATCGGAGGGCCGCGTGGCCCCGCGGGTGATTCCGCTTGAGCTGCGGCCTTCGCGCGAGGCTCCGCCGACACAGGCCCCCGCGCCGCCACCGGTTCAAGCTGTGGCGCCGAAGGTCGAGCCCGAGCCGCCAAGGGCTGCCAGCGCTCCTCCGACAGCCGCTTCTTACCCGGAAAAGCGGAAATGGGAGCGCGTATCGCTCGCCGGAACCAAAGCATACGCTGTGATTTCCGAAGGCGGCCAGAAGACAGCCAAGGTAATCGATTTGAGCTACGGCGGCGTGTCATTGTTACTTGACAGGCCCGAGGAAGTTCCGCAGCAGTTCAGCGCGGTTTTGCACGTGCCGATTTTGCCTCCGGTTCGCGTCGTTTTGCGCAGGGCCTATGCCAAACCGCTCGAGAGCGGGCGCACGCGGCTCGGCTGCTCGTTCGTTTCGTAGTCCTTGGGCCACTTCCATCACCTGCTGGTGTCAGCTGGAAATCAGCGCGGATATCCTGTAAAATGCTGGTTTCGGCACTGGCCTAGCGACGCGACCGTGTGGGGGTCTTTGCACTTCGCGCAGACCGGCCAGGAGAGGAGTTCTCAGGTGAAAGAAGGAATCCATCCCGATTACCATCCCGTGACGGTTCACTGCGCCTGCGGAAGCACCTTTGAGACGCGCTCGACCTTCAAGGGCAATCTCATCCGTGTGGAAATCTGCTCGAACTGCCATCCCTTCTTTACCGGAAAGCAGAAGCTGATCGACACCGCCGGCCGCGTTGAGCGCTTCCAGAAGAAGTACGCCGACAAGGCTGCCAAGAAGTAGCAATTATCCCGGAAATTCTGGGAGCTGTGCGCGCGGAACCTACGCGCGGACGCCGGAGCCCTGTGGTCCAACGGCAGACGACGGTGTACAATGCCGCTGAAAATGGCCACGCGCTTGTCCGCCCTCCCCGATCCGCAAGAGGAATTTCACATTGAAACAGGGCCGCCGCGTGTCACGCTGCGAAACTGTTTTGCGCATCCATTCGATTCGGCCATCGCGGCTGCGCGGACTTGCTATTCGCCTCGCCTGATCGGCCCCGAGGAGATCAACGACAAGCAGCGCGTAAACATCGGCTCCGCCACCTATTACGGCGGACATCACACCGTCTATCAGCATGCTCATTTCGAGTTCGGGCTCGAGAACGTCAGCCGGCAGTTCGTCTGGTCGTTTTTGCACGCACATCCGTTTTACAACTCCGAGCAGCAGAGCCAGCGGTATGTCCGGCTCGACCGCCCACAGGCGTTTGTACCGCTGGCGGGTGCTGCTTTTGGCCCGGAGGAGCGCGCGATCTACGAGAAGGCGATTACTCGGGCGTGGCAGCATTACCGCGAACTGACGCGCCTGCTTCAACCGAGCGCCCGCGCCATCCTGGGCGACATCTGGCACGTCAGCGGACTGTCTCACCCGAAGCGGGTGCAGAAGGTCGAGCGGCAATCCGAAAAGCGCGCCATTGAAGTGGCTCGATACGTTCTGCCGGTGGCCGCGTTCACGACGATGGTCCACACGGTGTCGGGCATCGTCCTGTACCGTCTGTGGCGGATGCTCGCGGCCAGCGACACGAAAACCGAGGGGCGCCACGTCATTGGGGAAATGGTCGCGCGCGTTCGCGAAGTCGACCCCCAGTTCTTCGATCGATTTGACAACGAACCGCTCGATGATCCGCCCGAACAGCAGTGCCCCCCTCGCGACGGCGAGGCTTTTGCGCGCGAATTCGACAGCCGCCTTGCCGGGTTGACGTCGCGCCTCATCGATTACTCGCCTCGTGCAATCGTGGCGATGGCCGAAGGCTATCGTGGCGTGCTCGGCTTGACGGCGGCGGAGTGCCCGGACGCGGAAGCGCTCGATTGCATGTTGAATCCCGCGCGAAATCCGTACCGGCGCGAGACCCTGAACATCGGTGTGCACGCTCCTCTGATGCGTCCGCTGCAACACGCGAATTTCACTTTCGCCAAGAAGATCAGCCACACCGCGGACAGTCAGGACCAACGCCATCGCATGGTGCCAGGGTCGCGGCCGTTGCTGACTCTGGCAGACACTCCTTCGCCCGACTACATCACCCCGATGCTCATCCGGGAATCTCCCCGCGCGGCGGAGATCTATGACCGCGCGATGGAAGAAGCTTGGGCCGCAAAGAACGAATTGATCGACCGCGGCGTTGCGCGCGAGTTTGCTCTCTATTTGTTGCCGAACGCCAAGGCGATTCGTTTGGTGGAATCCGGATCGCTCCTGCACCTTCTACACAAGTGGACGATGCGCACCTGCTTCAACGCGCAGGAAGAAATTTATCAAGCGTCGATCGAAGAGGTCGATCAGGTTCGGTCGGCGTTCCCCGCCCTCGGCCGCTACATCGGGCCCCCGTGCTATCTGCGCGCCGGGGTTTCGACGCCGATCTGCACGGAGGGTTCACACTTCTGCGGCGTCAAAGTGTGGGTTGACTTCCCGAACGTCCAACGCCGGATATGACGCGGCGCGGCAGCCTCGTCTACTATCTCTCCGCTTGGATTCTCGGCTGTTTCTTCATGAGTTTGCTGATCTGGGTCAAGGACATGTTTGCCGTGACCCTGGATATTCCGCTGACACGTTCCGCGTTCGGACTCCTGTTCTTCTATTTCTACGGTCTTGTATTCGGGGCGGTCGCGGCTTTCCTCGGCGCGCTCCTTCTCCGTCGGATGATGGCCGCCCTGAAATGTAAGACGCCCAGCCATTGGGCCATTGCCGGTGCGATTCTCGCTCCCGTCCTGATCGCGGTTCTTGGAATTTGGGGACGCCGACTCGAAATCGCGCAACGGCCGGGCGCGCGCCTTCTCGGTTTGCTCACCTTTGGACCGAAGACAGTCCTCGAGGCAGGTTGGTGGCTCGCGATCCCCGCCGGCGCGGCAACCGCCTTCTTCCTTTGCCGTATCCAGCGCGCATTTGTTTCGCAGAAGACCGGCGCTACCGCTTGAGAATGCGAGTCGAGTTCGGCGAGATTAGCTCGTAACGAATTCCGCGCCAGCGGACTCGCTTCGTCAGGAGGGACTGAAGGAAATTCCAGGAAAAGAGGAATGGCACGATCGGCGCCAGCGCCAGCCAGACCCAGCCCCACTCTGAGAGCTTCCCTTTCCATTCGGGCAGAAGTTCGTTGACCGCCATTGTCCGGATCGCGCCCTTCATCGCGGCAAGCAGCGGAATCGCCAGCGTCACCAGGGCTAGCTGTCCCCACGGATCGCCAGCGATCATCTCGGCCAGAACCACCACAGCAGCGTAGACAAGCGTGAGCGAATAGCTCAGGTGCGAAAGCATGCCGAGCAGCCATCGCTTCGGCGCATAGACGCGCGTGATCACGATTTGGCGCGTCGTAAAATCCAGCAGGTCTGTTCCGGTCCACGGGTGCGGAGTTGCGGCCAGGCATTCGGGGCAAAAGACGATTGTCTTGCCCGCCCGGTTGAGTGCGCTGGTCATCGCGAAGTCGTCGCTGACGGCGCCAGTCCAAGCCTCCAGAACCTGGGCGTCGTCGAACGTTCTCCGTCGAATCGCCGTGCCGCCTCCCCAGCAGAAGTTATCGGCTTCCTTTCCAAGAAGCGTCGCGACGGCGGCATTCCACGCCGACGCCATCGCGCTCGCAAACCCGCCTTGGCCGATGCTTCGGCTCGGAATCATCCAGCGGTACGCGGTTGTGGCTCCGATGCGCGCATCCTGCAGCGGAGCGATCAGCTTGCCCAGCCATTTGCGCGGCAGACGGACATCCGAATCCGTGAAGACGATCACTTCGAACTTGTCGGGCGGCAGCGCTTCAACGGCGCGCCGAAGATTGTACACCTTTTCGCCGCAGTCTTCCGGCGGGCCGGCGATGACGATGTGGACCGGCCGCTGGCTTGCCGCCTTTACCCGTTCGACCACTTTCAGCGCCGGGTCCAGGCTCGTCGCAAGCGAAAAGTAGATTTCGTAGTTCGTGTATTCAAATCGCGTCAGCGCCGTTAGATTGTCTTCCAGGCCCAGCTCGTTTCCCTTGCAAGGGCAAATCACGGCGGCAACGGGCGCGTAAAATCCCGGGTGCGAGCCGAGCCGCTTCCGAGCCATCTGGAACCACTGCAGACCGTTGAGCAGCGAATAGACTCCGAGTGCAAGCTGAAGGATGACGAGGATGTAGAACGCTGCTATCACTCGGGCGAGAATAACAAAAACGCTTGCCTGAATGTATCGCCGCGGCACTTACGTGTACCGAAGAGGAATCCCCTCGGAGCCCTGCACGCTGCGGCAGAAACGCGCCCGCAGCCCGTTGGCGGTGTCAGCCGTTGCGGCGGCGAGAGAGAACCTTGCGAAGCACGCGGTCAGACGCCGCGTCGAGTTCGCCATGGAACTTGCTCGCGGCCCGGCGCGCCTGATCCATTAAAGAAGGGTCCAACAAGAACGCCACGCGGTCTACAAACGGCCCCGCGGTCGTCACTCGCGCGCCACGCTTGGGGTATTTCCGATTTTCCCACTCGCTGAGTTTTTCGTACAACTCCAGGTCGTGCCAGAAATCTTCTGCGTCCTCCTCATTCCAGTTCAAGGCCTGCCCGAGCGCGACGAAGAATTCTTCCCGGAACAGGTCAAGCACCGGGATGGCAAATTCCCAGCCGCGGCTCTTTCCCCGTGACTGTCTCGAACGCGCACTCTTCTTTCGCCGCGAGACCTTCCTCCTTGGTTTGGCGCTGCGCACCGGCACGCGGACCTTCAGGCGTTTGGGCAACGCGCCTTCGATGCGCAGAACCATCGCCAGGATCGCTTCGCGGTGGATTGTTTCGAGTTGTTCTCGGTAATGTCCCGGCTGGTCGGCGCGGCCCGGCCGGCGTTGCTCCGCCGCGTAGATGTCGAGGAACCGCTGGACCATTTCATTCTGGTCAAGGGTGCGGAGCAGCAGCGTGGCTGCTTCGCGGGCGCGGACCACCAATTCTCGAGGACGCAGCGGCATGCAAAGGAAGCTGTACGCGAAAGCCGTTTTGGCCGCAACAGGAATCTGTCCCGTGCGTACAAAACGAAAAGGCCCGGAGTCTCCTCCGGGCCGTTTTCGTCGTTTCTATTTTGTTGTTCGGCGTCAAAGCCCGCGTCAGTGGACAGGACCCTGCAGGGGAGGCCTTTCCTGTCCGACGGGTCCACCTGGCACCGGCCGAACCGGCTTTTCGAATTTGCCAAGAGCAATCTCGAGAGCCTGTTCGGCCGTCCGAACATAGTGGACTTGGATGCCCTCCAGCATCTCGGGCTTGAGGTCCTCCTGGACGTTGGGTTCGTTCTCCGAAGGAAGGATCACTTCCCGAATGCCGGCCCGTTTCGCACCGAGCACCTTTTCCTTGATTCCGCCCACCGGAAGCACGATGCCCGAGAGCGAAATCTCGCCCGTCATCGCGACGCGCGGCCGCACTGGCCGTCCGGTCAAGAGGCTGACCAGCGCCGTCACCATCGCGACGCCCGCGGAGGGGCCGTCCTTCGGCACCGCTCCCGACGGAACGTGGATGTGCAAGTCCTGCTTGCGGAAGAAATCGGGATCGATGCCGTAGCGTTCGGAATTCGCGCGCACCCAGCTGAGCGCGGCGCGCATCGACTCCTGCATCACCTCGCCCAGATGGCCGGTCATCGTGAACGCCTTCCCGCCGCGCGCCTTGCTCGCTTCGATGAAGACGATGTCCCCGCCGACCGGTGTCCAAACGAGCCCGACGGAAACGCCGGGAGTTTGCACGCGTTCTTCCACTTCCTTTTCGAGGCGGACTTTGGGAATGCCGAGCGCTTCGCGAATCACGTCGGGCGTGACAACCAGCTTGTCCTTCTTGCCTTCCGCGATTCGCCGCGCTTGCTTCCTCACCAGCGTCGCGATCTCGCGTTCGAGATTGCGCACGCCGGCCTCGCGCGTGTAGTGCGTGATGACGTCGCGCAGAGATTCGTCCGTAAACTCGATCTGTTCGCCGAGCGTGAGACCGTGCTCCTTCGTTTGCCGCGGGATCAGGAACCGCTTGGCGATTTCGATCTTCTCTTCCTCCGTGTAGCCGGGGAGCTCGAGAATCTCCATACGGTCGCGCAGAGGCTCCGGAATCGGATCGATCCAGTTCGCAGTGGCCACGAACAATACCTTCGACAGATCGAATGGAACGTCGAGATAGTGATCGCGGAATGTCGCGTTCTGCTCCGGATCGAGAACCTCCATCAACGCCGCCGCGGGATCGCCGCGGAAGTCGCGCCCGAGCTTATCGACCTCGTCGAGCATGAAGACGGGATCGAGCGTTTCGGCTCGGCGCATCCCCTGAATAATTTGGCCCGGCAGCGCGCCGATATAGGTGCGCCGGTGGCCGCGGATTTCGGCCTCGTCATGCATTCCGCCGAGCGAAATGCGGACGAACTTCCGTCCCATCGCACGGGCGATGGATTTGCCGAGCGAGGTCTTGCCCACGCCCGGAGGCCCGAGGAAGCACAGAATCGGTCCCTTCATGCCGGGTTGCAGCTTCTTCACTGCGAGGTAATCCAGAATGCGCTCCTTCACCTTTTCGAGATCGTAGTGATCCTCGTCCAGGATCTGCTGCGCCTGCAGGATATCGATCTGTTCCTCGCCGGTCCCGGACGTCTTGTTCCACGGCAGCGACGTCATCCATTCGAGGTAGGTCCGCGAAACCATGTATTCGGCCGAAGCGGGCGTCATCTTGGCGAGACGCTTCAGCTCGCGGTCGCACTCTTTCTTGGCCTCGGCCGACATTCCCGACTCTTCGACCTTCTTTCGAAGTTCGTCCAGTTCGGCCTGGCCGTCGTCCGATTCGCCAAGTTCCTTTTGAATCGCCTTCATCTGCTCGCGAAGCAAGAATTCGCGCTGGCTCTGGCTGACCTGCTCCTGAACCTGTTCGTGAATTTTGTTTCGGAGCTCGAGGACTTCCTTTTCCTTCGAGAGTTCGTTGATCAGAATCTCCAGGCGCTTGCGCACGTTGAAGGTCTCAAGCAATTCCTGCCGCACCATGGTGCTCAGTGAAGGCAGGTTGGAGGCGATAAAATCGGTCAACCGGCCCGCCTGGTCCATGTTCAGCACTTCGGTCTGCAAATCGTCGGAGAGTTGCGGCGAGCGAGCTACCACCTCGCGAAACAGCTCTTGAACGTTTCGTTGCAGCGCGGTCAATTCCGCATCGATTTGGCCCTCGAGGTCCGCTTGCCGTTCCGCGCGGGCGCGCAGGAATGGCTTCAGCCCGACCACGTCGAGCACGCGAATCCGCTCCAGCCCTTCGAGAAACGCAACCACGTTCCCGTTGGGCATCCGGACCATCTTGTGTACCTTCGCGAGCGTGCCCACGCTGTGAATATCCGTTCCGCTGGGTGTTTCCACGCGCGGATCCAGTTGCGCCACGACGCCCAGCAACTTTTCGGCGCCCTGAAGCGACTCGAGCAATGCCAACGAGCTTTCACGGCCCACCGGCAGCGGCATCACGGCGCCCGGAAACAGAACCGTGTCCCGTACGGGGAGTATGCCCAGTTCCTCCAGAGTGCCCTTCGTATCTCTTGTCACAGTGTCCCCCTGAGAACCCGGAAAAAGCTAAAGCAGCCGCCAAGAACCTTATCGGCGGCCCGGACTATTGGATGCAGTCCAGCAACGAAAGGGATTCCGGTAATATAATTGACCCCCTATCAATTCAGCTTAGCGTATCACACTCATGTTTGCAATGCAAGTAGCTGCACACGCCTCACGCCCATAATGAAGTTGTAAGCCTATTAAATACAGTGTGTTACATCATCATTATCCAGGTGAGAATGTGGACTTGACCAGACGTATGGCCTCCTCCCGGTCGACGAGTCGACCATCCAGCTGTGCTTCTTCGACAGCATCCAGAATCTCCTTATATTGAGGCCCGGGCTTGTAACCCAGGGCTCTTAGGTCGTCGCCGGTCAGCAAACGGGGTGGCTTGACCACCTCCGGTGGCGTCTCGGCCAGGAAGCGGCGGACGAATTCGTAGTTTTCGAGATTGCCATGGCTGGCGGTGCAGTCGAGGCGGTGAAGTTCGAGATGCTCGTCGAAACGATTCAGGCGCACGAAGCGCTTGAGCGTGGATGGTTTCATTTGGGGGACGTCCTTGAAGCGAAGGTGATTCGCAACCAGGGCCGCGATCTGTTCGGTGTCGTCGTTGGAAAATCGCAGGCGGCGGCAAATCTCCTCCGCCATTTTTGTTCCGACTTCGACGTGCTCATCGAAGCGGATGCGGCCTCCCGGCCCGGCGGGCGGCTTGAACGTGGGGGGCTTGCCGACGTCGTGCAGCAAGACGCCCCAGGCGAGCGTCGGCGAGCAACCGGCCGGCAGGCCTTCCAGCATGAGCAGCGTGTGCGTCCACACATCGCCTTCGGGATGAAACTGAGGCGGCTGCTCGACGCCCTTCATGCGGGCGATTTCAGGCAAGACCTGGGGCAGGAGCGCGGTGTCGTCGAGAAGCTCGAAGGCGCGGCGAGCCGCTCCTTCAGTGAGCAGCTTCGTGAGGTCATCGCGCAAACGTTCGGGCGAAACCTGGTGTATCTGGGAGGCGAGTTTGACAATCGCAGTGAACGTGGCGGCCTCGATCGCGTAGCGAAACCGCGCGGCGAACCGGACCGCGCGAATCATCCGGAGCTTGTCCTCGAAAAAACGCTGCTCCGGACGTCCAATCGCGCGAATGACGCCGGCGCGAAGGTCGTCACGCCCGCCGACGAAATCGAGCACCTCGTTCGTCTGCGGATCGAGCAGCAACGCGTTGATGGTGAAGTCGCGGCGCCGCACGTCTTCCTCGGGAGTCTTCGCGTACACGACCTTGTCCGGGTGGCGTCCGTCGGAATATCCAATATCGGATCGGAAGGTCGCGACCTCGACCTGCATCGAGTCAGCAGCAACGATGATTACGCCGAACTGCGCGCCCACGGCGAGACTGTTGGGAAAGAGCCGCTGGACGCCTTGCGGAGTGGCATCGGTCGCGACGTCGTAATCCACCGGTTCGCGTCCGAGAAGGATGTCGCGCACGCAGCCGCCGACGAGATATGCCTGATATCCGGCGGTGCGGAGAGTGCGGCAGATTCCGTTGGCGAACTCGCGGGCGTTCATGCGGCGATTATGAGCGAAATGCGGGGAGGTTGAAAGTTGCCACTCGAAAAGTTGAAGGGTGAAACTGCCGTATAATTGCACTCGCGATGTCCACCGCCGCCAATCCGCCGCCCGGTCCAGGAGCCGCCCCCGGAAGCCATCGCGTGCGGACGTTCTGGACGCGCGTGACCGAAGGGTTTGAGCTCGAGCAGCTTTGGGGGCAGTTCGTTTCCGAAGCCAAGTCGAGCTACGGCTTGTACTCGAAGGATGTCGATTGGGACGCCGTTCATCGCGAGAAAAACAAAGTCAAACGGATCCTGTCCGCAGCGTGGGCGCTTTTTCAAGCGATGCTTATGAAGCTTTCGCCGGCGCGGCGCGTGCTGCTGTTGATCGCCATCGCGCTGCTGGTGATTCAGCCGGAGTTTCGGTGGGGCAATCAGGGAGAGGCGAGCTTCCGGCTGGGAGCGCTGGGCGCTCTGATTCTCTTCCTGCTTCTGGCGCTGGAGCTGGCCGATCGGGTCACGATGAAGCGCGACCTGGAAATCGCGCGCGAAATCCAGCAATGGCTGGTGCCGGACCATCCGCCGATCGTTTCGGGATTCGATCTTGCCTTCGCGACGCGCCCGCAGAACACCGTCGCGGGCGATTATTACGACGCCTTCCTGCGCCCGAAGCCGCCGAACGATTCCGGCACGGCTCCGCTTCTCATCGTCGTCGCGGACGTGGCCGGCAAGAGCGTTCCGGCCGCGTTGCTGATGGCCACGTTCCAGGCGGGGTTGCGGGCGCTGGCGGCAACGCCGGCATCGCTCGATGAAATTGTCCGCGGGCTCGACCGGTACGCGCGGGCGCACAGCCTGGAAGGGCGGCGGTTCACGACGGCGTTTCTTGCGGAGATCGATCCCGGGACGCGCGAGATGCACTACGTGAACGCAGGGCACAACAGCCCGATCCTGCGGCGCGTGACGGGCGAGATCGAGCGGCTCGTGCGAGGCGGGCCGCCGTTCGGCGTTCCGCTTTTCACCGAGGAAGAGGTGGCGTATCCGTCGGGCCGGGTGCAACTGGATCGCGGCGATCTGCTCTACATCTTCACGGACGGGGTGATCGAAGCGGTGAACGACCGCGGCGAAGAATTCGGCGAGGCGCGGCTGGTTCCATGCATTCTGGCGGCGCCGCCCGAAAGCGCCGCGGACACGCTGAAGCGCGTGATGACGGAAGTGAACACGTTCGTGGGCTACGCGCGCCAGCACGATGACATCACCTCGTTCGTCCTGCGTGTCATTCCCTAGTCTCTCCGCTCGCGATTGGCGAGCGACCCGCCGAACTGCACCTTCGAGAATCCAAACTTGTCCCGCAGGCGGTCCGTCACGCGCGCGAGGCGTTCCAGCTTCTCGCGCCGGCCGGGATCGAGAAGGTCGAGCTGGCCGGAACCGGCGAAGAACGACGAGAACGCAACACCGACAAGGCGAAACATCGCCTTCCCGTCCCAGGAGCGGCTGAAGAGGCCGCGAATGACGCCAAGCAGCACAGTGTCAAGGTCGGTCGGATCAGCGAGTGTTTCGGCGCGGGTGATCGTCTTGAAGTCGGTGTAACGCAATGTCAGCGTGACGGTGCGGGTGTGAAGGCCGGCGTCGCGCAGCCGCTTGGTGGCCTTCTGGCAGAGATAACTCAAGGTCGCCTCGAGCTGTTCGCGATCGTTCGTGTCACGGCCGAAGGTTTGGTTATGCGAAATCGATTTTGGTTCCGCATCGACGAAGAACTCGTAGGAGTCAACGCCGCGCGCTTTGCGATAGAGCGCCGTTCCCCATTGACCGAAGTTCTCTTCCAACTGTTCGAGCGAAACGGCCTGGAGTTGCGCAAGCGTTTCGATTCCGAGGTTCTTGAGCGCCGCCTCCGTGACGCGGCCGATGCCCGGAATTCTGCGGACGCCAAGCGGCGCGAGAAAAGCGCTTTCGCTTCCCGCCGGGACCCAGACGAGGCCGCGCGGCTTGGCCTGTTCGCTGGCGACCTTCGCGATGAGGCGCGTCGCCCCAAGACCGCCGGAGCACGGGAGGCCCGTGGTCGCGGTGATTTCCTGCAGCAGCCTGTGCGAAGCGGCGAGCGGGTGCGCGAGCAACCGCTCCGTCCCGGTGAGATCGAGATAGGCCTCGTCGATCGAAGCCATTTCAACGACGGGCGAATACTTCGACAAGGTCGCGGCGACGCGGTCGCTCCACTGCTCGTAGAGTTCGTGATGGCCGTCGAGAAAGATCGCGTGCGGGCAAAGCTTGGCGGCGGTGCGCAGCGGCATCGCGGAGTGCACGCCGAAACGGCGGGCTTCGTAGCTCGCGGAAGTGACCACGCCGCGCTGGTCGCGCCGGCCTCCAACGACGACGGCCTTGCCATTGAGCTCGGGCCGGGCCAGAAGCTCGACGGAGACGAAGAAGGCGTCCATATCGATGTGGAGGATCGACGTAGCCGACTCAGGGCCGGCCGACGAGGCGTCGTGCTTTGCCCGGAAGTGCGCCAGTTTCGGCATACGGAAGTCTGTGGTGGAACTATACAACGACGGGGCGAAGATAGAGCGAAGAAAACAGGGGCGCGTAGACCGTGAGGGTGCGTTGAAAACGTCGAAATGCGAAACCCGATATTTTGGCGATTAGACCGGGGTGCCGTCGTTTGTTTTCTATGACTTACGAGGGGTTCTAATATTCGAATTTGGCGATTAGAAAAGCAGGGACGAGGCACGAAGGCGAGGGGCGCGAAGGCCTTCCGGGGACTCGCGAGGGCTTCGACCTTCGCCAAGCGGCGTCCCTTTTGCGTGTTGTCAATTTTTCTAAACATAAAAACGGGCCACGGTAGCACGAAACTGATTGGATGGGTAGGTTCAAAATTCGAGTAGTAGTCCTATAACCGGGGTAATGGGGAGACGCTATCTCGTCGTGGCTCAAACGCGTTCGGCGGCAATGACGCGGGGGATGCCTGCCAAGTCATTCGTGATCTTCACGGCGGTCCAGGCGGTTCCTCTCTCGAGAATCGATCGAACGCGCGGCGCTGAATCGTGGCCGAGCTCGAGGACCAAAACTCCGCCGGAGCGAAGGAGCTGCCCAGACTGTTCGATGAGGCAGGGATAAATCTCGGCGCCTGCGGGGCCCCCGAAGAGCGCGACGTGGGGTTCGTGTTCGCGGACCTCGCGGGGGAGGGTTGCGGATGCGTCGCGGGCGACGTAAGGGGGATTGCTGACTATGAGATCGAGAGGCAGGGACGAGGGATGAGGAGCGAGGGGCGAGTACAAGAAGGCAGCAAGGAGGTCGCAGCGGATGAAGTGGATGCGAGCGGAGACGGCGTGGCGGGCGGCGTTGCGGCGGGCGACGGCGAGCGCAGCTTCGGAAATATCCGTGGCGAAGATTTCGGCGTGCGGCAGCTCGCGCGCAAGAGCGACGGCAATGCATCCGGAGCCGGTGCCGACGTCGGCGATTCGGAGCGGTGGCGTCGGGGCGCCCGTGCGTGGGTCGATGCGGAAACCGCGCGGGCCAAGGCGTTCAAGAGCGACTTCGATGATGTGCTCAGTTTCGGGGCGCGGGATCAGGACGCCGGGATTCACTTCGAATTCGAGTCCCCAGAATTCCTGTTTGCCGGTGAGATATTGCGTGGGCTCTCCGGCGGCGCGGCGGGCGATGAGCGCGAAATAATTTTCGGCGGCGGAAGCGTCCATGGGCGATTCGGGATGCGAATAGAGCCAGGCGCGATCGCGTCCGAGCGTGTGCATGAGAAGAAGTTCGGCGGCGAGGGTGTGCGAAGGCGTGCGGGCGGCGCGGAGGCGAGCCATTCCCTCTCTGAGGGCGGAGCGGACGTCGCGAGGGCGTTCGATTGTCAGTGGGTCAGGCATCGCAGCGATCCGAGGAGCAAAACCGCGCGCCCTTTGCAAAACCGGCAAAGGATGCGGTACCCCAACCTTCAAAACCAAACAGCGCGTCAGGCGGCGTCGAGTTCGTCGCGGAGGCGCTCGGCTTCGAAGTGCGTGACGAGCGCGTCGACGAGCGGACCGAGCTTGCCGTCCATCACCTGATCGAGCTGGTGCAGCGTGAAATTGATGCGATGGTCGGTGACGCGATTCTGCGGGAAATTGTAGGTACGAATTTTTTCGGAGCGGTCGCCGGTCTTGATCTGGCCGCGGCGTTCGGCGGCGATTTGGGCGTGCTGCTTTTCCTGCTCCATCTCGTAGAGGCGGGCGCGGAGGACGCGCATGGCCTTGGCGCGATTCTTGATTTGCGATTTTTCGTCCTGCTGCGAGACGACGAGCCCGCTGGGAATGTGCGTGATGCGCACGGCGGAATAGGTGGTGTTCACGGATTGGCCGCCGGGACCGGAGGAACAGAAGGTGTCGATGCGCAAATCCTTCGGCTCGATCTTGATGTCGATTTCGTCGGCTTCAGGAAGGACGGCGACGGTGGCGGCAGACGTGTGGATGCGGCCCTGCTGTTCGGTGGCGGGAACGCGCTGGACGCGGTGGACGCCGCTTTCGTATTTCAGTTTCGAGTAGACTTTGTTTCCTTGAATTGCGGCGACGATTTCCTTGACGCCGCCGATCGAGGAGGCCGAGCTTTCGAGGACTTCGACGCGCCAGCCCTGCGATTCGGCGTAGCGAGAGTACATGCGGAAGAGCTCGCCGGCGAAGAGCGAGGCTTCGTCGCCGCCCGTGCCGGCGCGAATTTCGACGATGACGTTTTTCTCGTCGTTCGGGTCTCGCGGCAGGAGCAATACTTTCAATTCGCGCTCGACGGTTTCGCGGCGCGCTTCGAGTTCGTGCGCTTCGTCGTGAGCCATCTGCTTCATTTCGGGATCGTCGGCTTCGACGAGCAACTGCTTGGCGCCCTGCAGACCATTCTCAATGTCCTTCCACTGGCGGTACTTGGCGACGATGTCGCCCAGCTCCGAGTGCTGCTTGGCGAGCTTCTGGTAGCGGGCGGAGTCCGAGTGGACTTCGGGCGAGGAGAGCTCCTGCGTCATTTCGTCGTAACGCGATTCGATCTGTTTCAGTTTTGCGTATAGGTCAGCCACGGCAGTGCTCCAAAAAATAGAAAAGGGGAAAGAGAAAATGGAAAACGGCGAAAACTCCGCCGAAACATCGCCCCGGGCAGGGCGGAGAGAAATCGCTAATAGAATGAGGCAAACATCGCAGTCACGACTGAGATAAGAATAACGGCAACTCGCGCGAGAGTCAAACTAGGGAGAAGAGAAGAAGAAAAAAGCAGTCAGAAATGCTGAATCCAGGTGGTGACCTGGTGCCAGAAGGGGAGGTGGCCGACGGGAATCAAGATGATCTGCATGAAGAGGATGACGAGCGAACCTCCGATGGTTGCGGGGTGGATCTTTCTGCGAGACCAAAGATCAAAGGCAATCATAGCGACCAGAAACACGTCAATGATGCCGAAGAACACGAAGACGCTCGAAAAGGCGAAGGCGAACGGCCAGCGGGACACCGCGGGTCCCATGAGCGCGACCGTGGCGAAGGTCATGAGGCGTTTATGCGCGGGTCCGTTCCTTCGAGCGCGGAGGCCGAAGAACGCCAGAGCGGCAAAGGCCGACAACTGAAGCACATCCTGGCCAAAGAGCGCGTCCAAGCCCATGCCGAAGACTGCGTGCCGCCGGACGGCGTCTACCAAAACGGCGAATCCCATGGGCACCATCAGAGCGGCAACGCCGATGCCGAGGACGCCGAGGCGCTTGTGCAAGTCGACGCGATTGGCCGAGACGAGAGCAATCTGCGCGATGAACAGAAGTATCCAGCAGGAGAACAGCACGCCATGAACGTGAACGATCGGGCTGGGAAGCTTGGCGCGCAACATGCCGGCGAGATAGTAGGTGCGGGCGAAGCCGATGAAGACCATCACAAGAGCGAGCAGAGCCATGGCGATGAAGAAATAGTCGTCGGCGCGCTTCTGGGCGGGACGGGTTGCGATGATTGACGCCACGTATCCTCTCAACTGGCGCGATAGATTTCCGGTTGACGGCGGTGCGGAATCGGCGGCTACGTTATCACGGGTTAGGCGACGAGCGTCAAGATGGCGGGCTTGCAATGGTGGCGGTGGATTCGGAGAATGAACGGATGAGCGAGGCGAAGGGAGATGGCTGAGGCGGTCTACATTGTGAGCGCGGTGCGGACGCCGGTGGGAAAATTCGGCGGGATGCTGGCGGATTTCACGGCACCGGACCTGGGCGTGATGGCGGTGCGGGCGGCGCTGGAGCGCGCGTTTGGGTTGCCGCTGCCGCGAGAGAGGATTCCAGGCGAACCCGCGGCAGATGCGGCTGCGACGCCGTGGCGCGTCGACGAACTGATTTTCGGCAACGCGCGTCCGGCAGGCGTGGGGCCAAACCCGGCGCGACAGATTGCGTGGCGGGCGGGGCTGGGCGACGACGTGCCGGCGTTTACGGTGAACATGGCGTGCGCGTCCGGTTTGCGCGCGGTGATGCTGGGCTGGCAGCAGATTCGGCTGGGACAGGCCGCGATCGTGGTGGCGGGCGGCGCGGAGTCGATGAGCCGCGTGCCGTATCTGGTGGAGGGCCGCTGGGGATTCAAGATGGGCAACCAGCCGCTTGTGGATGCGATGTATCGCGACGGATTCCTGTGCCCGATTTCGAAGATGGTGATGGGAGAGACGGCGGAGATTCTGGCGGAGCAGTACAAGATTTCGCGCGACGAGCAGGACGCGTTCGCGCTCGAAAGCCACAGGCGTGCGGCGCGGGCGGCGACGGAGTGCCGGTTCAGGGGGGAGATGGTTGCGGTCGAAAAGATCGACAAGAAGGGCAACGCAACGCGACTTGAGAAAGATGAGCACGTTCGGTCAGACGTGACGCTCGAGGCGCTGGCGAAATTGCCGACCGTGTTCAGCAAGGCGGGAACGATTACCGCGGGAAACTCGAGCGGAATCACGGACGGCGCCGCGGCGGTGGTGCTAGCAAGCGAGGAAAAAGTGCGCGAGATGGGGCTGAAGCCAATGGCGCGAATCGTGGACGCGACGGTGGCGGCGGTCGAGCCGCGCGTGATGGGAATCGCTCCCGTTCCGGCGGTGCGCGCGCTTGGGAAGCGTACGGGAACCAGAGTCGAGGATTACGCCGCGGTGGAGCTGAACGAGGCGTTCGCCGCGCAAGTGCTGGCGTGCGACCGCGACTTGCACTTCGACCGCGAGCGGCTGAATCCGAATGGCGGCGCGATCGCGCTGGGGCATCCGATCGGCTGCTCCGGCGCGCGGATTTTGACGACGCTGGTTCACGAGCTGCGCGGCGATGCGCCGGCGAGGCGTGAGCCGGGGGCGCGACGGGGTCTTGCCACTTTGTGTGTATCGGGCGGAATGGGCGTGGCGATGGAAGTGGAAACTGTCTAAGCTTCTAGCCGGAGCTTCGCAATGGCTCAAAAAGTTCGCGGAGTAGAAGTTCTCGGAACGCTGGCGCTGGCGGCGCCCAAGGTCGAACAGTTCCAGCACGTGAAATACCGCGTCGACGGCGAGGTGATGCGGCTGACGCTCGATCGGCCGGAGCACAACCTGCTGAACGAGCGGATGCTGGCGGAAATAGCCGCAGGGATCAATTCGGTGGCCGAGCGGAGCGACATCAAGCTGATCGTGATCGACTCGGCGGCCAAAGCCTTCTGTGGCGGCATCGAGCTGGGCGAATACACGCAGCGGCGCGTGTTTCAACTGGTGGACGCATTCCACAATACGTTTTCGGCGATGCTGGACACGTCGAAGCCGGTGCTCGTGGTGGTGAACGGGCCGGCATTCGGCGGCGGCGCGGAGCTGGCGGCGCTGGCCGACCTGGTGATCGCGACCCCGAAGGCGAAATTCGCGCAGCCGGAAATCAAGCTGGGCGTATTCCCGCCGCTGGCGGCGGCGATTCTGCCGAACATTCTCGGACCAAAGGTGGCTCTCGAGCTGGTGCTAACCGGGGAGAGCATGACGGCAGAGCGAGCGCACGAACTGGGACTGGTGAACTGGCTGGTGCCCGAAGCCGAGTTGAAGAAAAAGGTCGAGGACGTCATCGCGAGAGTGACAGCGCAATCGGGGCCGGTTCTAACGATGGCGAAGAAAGCGATTCTGGGCAGCATGGGCATGCCGCTGCGCGAGGGCGTGCGCAGCTCGATGAGAGTGTTCCTCAATGAACTGGCCGACCTCGAGGACTCGCAGGAAGGCTTGCGGGCGCTGGTGGAGAAGCGCCCCCCCAAGTGGAAGAACCGCTAGGCCCTGACGCTTGGCATTGGCCTAAGCGTCAAACCGCTGTTACAATGCACTCACATGGCTGACTGGCGTCAGATTCAAGCGCGGATTCGCAAAGCGAAGAACAGCACCGACCCTTCCTCGAAGCTTGCCGAACTCTACCAACGAACCCGAGATGGAATGGTGGCGTGGGAACTCGGTGCGCTCGAAGAGAAGAACGGGCGAACGGAAGGGGCCGTGAAGTGGTATTCGATCGCGGCGGAGCGGTTCCGGCGCGCGGAGTGGAGGAAGAAGGCGGAAGACGCGCTGACGCGATTGGGAGCGGAGATTCCTGCCGCCGGCGCGGACTCCGGAGCGGAATCGCACGAAGAGCCTTCAGGCGAAGCGGAAGAACAGACGGTGGCGCAGGCGCAGGAAGTTTTTACGTCGCCAGCTCTTGGCGAGATCGTGGAAACGGAGCCCGGGCCAGAGGCGACCGCGCAGCCGAGTGTCGATTCTGAAGGCGGCCAGGGCTTGCGAAAAAAGCGGCGCCGGGGACATCGAGGCGGCCGAGGGCGGCGAAAAAGAGGCGGAGCTGGAGCGCCGTCGCTTCCGACACAGGCATTCGCGAAATCGGCGAGTTCTCCAGGGCCGCACCATGAGACTCCGCAGCGCGCGCCGATCGCGGAGGCCGAACACCACGTGGAGCGGCGTGAATCACTTCGCGCACATCCTCCCGAGCTTCCCGCGCCACAATTGCCGTCGGAACGCACGGCTCATGGCCGCGCGGGCGATCCGGCGCTCGCGTCACGCATGGCACGGCTTGAATCCATGCTAAGGCGGCTGCTATCGGGCGCGTTGCACCGGTTGGACCAAGCGGACGAAGCCCCGGCCGGACCGGGAGTTTTCCTGCTGTCGGATTCGGACCAGGTCACGTCGTACTACGTCGAGAGCTGCCAGACGCTTCGTGTGGGGCTCGGAAACCTGGTGCGCGGGAACCGCAGCCGCGGGCATCGCGGCGCCAGCCGAAGCTTCCCCGAGATCGACCTCAAGGAAAGACTCGCGGATCACCTAGGAATCAACCAGTCGAAAGTGGCGCAGTACATGAAGGACCACTGCGTGGTGCGGTGGATTCAGCTCGACGAAGATGCGCCCCACCTGGCCCACTTCGCGATCAGCGTGCTGCGGACACCCCTGAACCTGGAATAGCGGCGAGTTCTCGGATTCATCTCCTGCAAAACAAAAAGGGCGTCCCGATTTTCGGGACGCCCCTTTTACAGCGATCTCGCCAAAGCTAGAACGTCAAGTGCATCTGCAACTGCAAGAAGCGCGGGCTGCCGATGGTGTGCTGAATCAGCCCCAAGCTTCCCTCAGGCGGAATGGAAGGCGGGCCTTCGTAGTAGGGGAAGAAGTCGACGTCGTTGTTCGGAGTGTCGAAATCAGGATGATTGAACAGATTGAACGCGTCGACTTCAAAGCGAAGACGGAAGCGCTCCGTAAGGGCGAACTGCTTGGCTAGACTCATGTCGAAACGCACCTGAAAAGGACCACGGAAGGTGTTGCGGCCCGAAGTTCCGTAGAGCGACTCGTAGTCATCGCACCCGGATGCGTCGCAAGGAGGGACTCCGTTGGTGCCGGGCGCGACAAACTGGGGTGCAAAATCGGCGGAATTGAGCACGGGCTTGTTGGCATTGACGCCGGTGGTGCCTTGCAACTCCGCTTGCTTTGGAGTTACGCCCGACGCGAGAGGCACGATGGGGTTCCCAATCTCGTCGTCGGTTCCGAAGAAGAGGCTGCCAACTGAACCCGAGTAGTCGTAGACGCTGTACGGCTGACCACTTTGGGCGACGGTTTGCCCACCAATGATCCAGCCATTGACCACTTGGCCGAGGACCCTGCTCCTGGTCAAGTCCGGAATCGTGTAGCTGTAGTTCACAAGGAAAGTGTGAGTTTGATCGAAGTCTGAAGATGCATAGTTCGCTCTCGGAGTGACCGGATTGTTGCCGGTAACGAACAGACCGAGTCCGCTCTGCTCGTCGAGGGCGTGCGACCAAGTGTAAGCCCCGGTGAGTTGAAACCCGTGCGACAGGCGCTTGTGCACTTGAATTTGCAGCGCGTTGTAGTTGGAGATGCCGTTAGCCTCATAGAGCACCGAATTCATGTCGTAGCCGACGTAAGGCACTCGAATCGGGGCATTGCCCGAGTACTCGTTGGTGTACACAGGTTCGTTATCGAGGCAATTCGACGAACAGTCCGCGCTGTACGACAACGGGCTCGTGCCGCCGTAGGAGTATATCTGGCCGTTCACAGGACTCGTGGGCGTGGCGAGTAACGGCTGATTGAACGGAATGGGTAGCACCTCGTGCAGGCCGTGGTTTCCCACATATCCCACTTCGAACATCCAGTTGTTGGTGAGCTGGTATTGAAGGTCCAGGGTCCAGTTCTGCGTGTACGGCAGTTTGTTGTTGATGTCGTAACCGCCAAACAAGAAGGGGCCGAAAAGGTTGCCAGCCGGCCAGCACCCCGGGTAGCCACATGCGGTTTGTGTCAAGTTGGGCAGCAAGGCCAAGAAACCAGCGGCGGTGCCCGGTGGCGGCGGCGGAGCAACCGAGCCAAACGGTTCTGAGAGGCTTGCGTTCTTTCCTGCCGCGATGGGCTCGACGAACGGCGGCGCCAACGTCACGCCGAAGGGACCGTTAAATCCGGCGCCCGCGCTTGGCGAGAAGTAGCTGAAAAGTTCTCCGCGGTCGTAGTAAATGCCGTAACCAGCGCGCACGGTTAGCTTCGTGAGCGGTGACCAGGCAACGCCGAGACGCGGCGAGAAGCCCCACTGACGTTGATTCATCAAAGAGTCGCCGGAGCCGGCAACCTCCAGGCCCGAGTTCGTGATGGTATCGGTCGCTGCATCATACGCATAGAGGCTCGGGTTAAAGCCGGTTAGTCGGCCGTACTTCTCTGAGAGCGGCCCGTCGAAATCCCAACGAAGGCCGGCGGTGACCGTTAAATTGCTGCGAAGCTTAAAGTTGTCGTTGACGAAAAGCCCCATCGTGTCGGACCTGTAATAGCGGTTCGCCTCACCCTCGAATGCATCCCCGCTCTTTACGGTCCCTTCCACAAAGGTAAGGAAGGAAGCGAAGTTGAGCGTATCGGTGTTCGTGTTGTTGTTGATGACGTTGAGTTGCGTATGATCCAGTTGGAAGCCCGCGCTGATAGTGCTCTTTCCTTTTACCCAATTCAGCGTCGACCCGTATTCCCATTGATTCTGGTACATGCCGGCGTCGCCAAAGCTAGTGCTGGGGCCGAACTCGAGGCCATAGCCGAGGGTCGGGTCATCATGCGAGATGTCGAACTGGGGGAACGTCGCCGAACCCAGCAGGCTGATGTTCATTTCGCTTGGCGTAAAGCCTTGTTGGGTCCCAGCGTATGCGCGGAGCCGCGTGAAGCCGAGCTGCTGCTCCCAGGTGAGATTCGGCGACAAATTGGCGGTGTTCGTCAGGGAAAACACCTGACCGCCCGCCAAAAGCTGCTGAGAGAAACCCAAGAGGGAACCTACCGCTCCGAATGGATTGGTTGTGGGATCGTTCTGAACGTAGTACCTTCCCGACAAACGATCCCTGGAGCTGAACTCGTAATCCACATCCACGATCCCTTGATCCACGGTCGACAGCGAGTCGGCTCCGGTAACCACCGCATCGTAGCCCAGTGCATGTGCTTGCGTAGCACTGTATTGCGGGCTCGGAATCAAGTATTGGCCGCTCGGGAGCTTGGCGTTCAAGAGGTTCATCGCGGCTTGATTGATCTGGGTGGCCTGGAAACACGTTCCGCCAGTGTTACAGGTCTTAAAATACCCATAGTTCGGATCGTTCATGGCGTTGACGATGCCCTGGGCGGTGCGGTCATCCGTAAGGCTCAGCGGGACGGTCACGTCTTTCTGAGAGGGTGCCTGGTCGGCGATCCGAACGCCCTGGTAGGAGACGAAATAGAACAGCTTGTCCCTCTTGATCGGCCCGCCGAGCGTGGCGCCGAACTGGTTCCGGTTCTGAAATGGGTTCGGGAGCCCGGCCTCGTTATAGAAATAGGGGGTCGCGTTCATGTCGCTGTTCTGAAACTGTTCCCAGACGGACCCGTGCAGCGAATTCGTGCCGGATTTCGTCGTCACGCTGATGTGCGCACCACTGTTGTTTCCTTGCGACGCATCGTACATGGACGCGTTTACGTCAATCTCCTGGATCGCGTCGGGAGGTGGTGTGGGGAGAGCCTGGCCAATGGCTCCATAAACCGACGTACTCGTTTGAATCCCGCCGCCGGCGCCGAAATTTTCACCCGTGTTCAACACGAACCGGTTCTCTCCCACTTGGCTTGTGGAGTTTCCGTTAAACAGGTTGTTCGTATCCGCGCCGTTTAGCGAGAAACTGTTGCTGGTGTCGCGGTTCCCGTTGGCGAAGATTGCCTGATTGCCGAGGCCGGTGTTCGACCCCGAACCGCCCAGGAAATCCGCGTGAACGCCCGGGCTCAGAATTGCCAGTTGCGTGAAGCTACCGGTGCCCAGCGGTGTCTCCGCGATTGTGAGTTGATCGACAACGTAGCCGTTGGTGGTGTCCGTCTGGTTCATCAGAGGCGTAGCGGTGACCGTTACCTCGGTGCTGATCGCACCGGTTTGAAGCTGCGCGTTTACGGTCGTGGCACGATTTCCCTGAACGACAATTTCGGAATGCACCTCTGTCTTGAAACCTTCCTTGGTGAATGTGATTTCATAGGTGCCGATGGGGAGATCGACGACGCTGAATGAGCCGTCTTCTTTGGTGGTCGTGTTCACGGTGAGATTTGTCGCGGTGTTGCGAATCTTGACGGCGACTTTCTGGACGATAGCACCGCTGGCGTCGGTGACGGTCCCGTTGATTGCGCCAAGGGATTGCTGTGCGTGAGTCGGAACAGCAATAATTGCCAGCAAGGCGACAGTAGCGATGAACGAGAGAATTCTTGCGAGCTTCAACACTTCTCCACCCCCTAGAACTTGCATTTCACCCCGGTTGGCTTGTACCCCGAACCAGCGTGTCAGTCAAGACGACCGGCTGTGGATATTTCAGCCTCAACCCTTTCGACCGAAGGGGTTTACATCCCCGGCTTAAACCTGCGGAGAATGCTCGGTTACAGTTCCGTGAAATGCAGGATTTCCGGCTCCGGTTGACGCAAAAAGTGCCTGGGAGGGGGTACTACCGAGTCGCCATTGGCTGCACGTAGCTACCGTTCAACCCCCCAATTGCACCTTTGGACGCTGTTAGCTGGACTCCCGGATGGGAACCAGGCAAACTTTGGTACCGTAACGAGTTACGGGTGTCGTCTACCCGTTGGGGTCAGTCGGGGGCTTCCCGGTCAGGGCTCAGCGCTCGCACTCAGAGGAGAGGTACAGACTAATGGCGATAACAGTTCGCAACCGGCTTTGGAAATCGTTCGATTGGGCTCTCTGCAAAGCGGCGGGAGCGACCTTCGACACGATTCAGTTCTTCAACAAGTACAATCCGAACCCGTCGTTCACTCCAAAGTGGTCTGACAAGCCCCTGCTGAAGTCGTGGGAGAAGTCGAAGCCAACGTTGGGCTGGCCGCGAACCACGGACTCCCTGTGCCCGGACTGCGTGAAAGAAGCGCGCGAGGCGATCATCAATGGCACGAAGGACTGGATGGACCTGGTCCACGAGAAAGTGGGCGAAATCAAGGCGCAAATCATCGAGCGCGACGGTCAAGTCTGGATGGTGAAGGAATGCCCCATCCACGGGAAGTATGAGGACCTGATGGCCGTCGATGCGAAGTTCCTGGAATGGATCGAGGGGAACTTCCCGGGCCGCGACATCCCAGCGCACAACGATGAAGACCTGCACCGCCACGGTTCGAGCACGGTCCGCCACGGCCGCGGCTCGGTGTTGACCGTCGACCTGACGAATCGCTGCAACATGATGTGCGACCCCTGCTTCATGGACGCCAATCAGGTTGGCTACGTCCACGAACTGAGCTGGGAAGAGATTCAGGAGATTCTCGAGAATGCCACGAAGATCAAGCCGCGCCGCCAGATGTCGGTGCAATTCTCCGGCGGCGAGCCGACGATGCATCCCATGTTCCTTGATGCGGTGCGATACGCGCGCAAGGTGGGATACAACAGCGTGCAGGCAGCGACCAACGGCATCGAGTTCGCGAAGAGCAAGGAATTCTGCAAGAAGGCGTTTGAAGCGGGCATGCGTTACGCCTACCTGCAGTTCGACGGAATCGGCAACGACGCGAACAGCCACCGGCAGGTCGGCAACCTTTTCGATGTGAAGCTGCGCGCGATCGAAAACATGCACGAAGCGGGCATCGAGATCGTGCTGGTGACGACGATCGTGAACAACGTGAACAACGATCAGGTGGGCCCGATCGTGAAGTTCGCGATGGAGAACCCGAAGAAGATTTCGTTCGTTTCGTTCCAGCCGGTTTCGTTTACCGGGCGAGACGAGGACATCACACCCGAGCGGCGCATCCGGCAGCGCTATACGCTTTCCCATCTCGCGCAGGATGTGAGCGCGCAAGTGGGCAAAGTGGAACCGACGCGGGATTGGTTCCCGATATCCTACATTGCCACGTTCGCGGGCTTCTCGGACCTTTCGCACGGCCCCGATTCGCAGTGGGGATCGCTTTCCTGCGGATGCCACCCGAACTGCGGCGTCGGCACGGCGTTGATGATCAACAAGGAAACGAAGGAGTGGGCGCCGGTGCCGCGCTTCCTCGACGCGCCGAGCCTGACGAAGGACGTGACCGCGATCACGGACGCGGCCCGCGGCAAGAACTTCTCGAACTTCATGATGGCGCTCGCGCTGCTGAAGAATTACAAGCCGTTCCAGGCGCCTCCCAGCTTGAAGCTGAAGGACCTGTGGATGAAGTTTGACAAGACGTGGGCCCTCTCGAAGAACGCGGAAAAGAAGTACGGCCGCACCAATCCCGAGCGCACCTACGAAGACGCGATGAAGCGGCGTCAAGAGGATCCGTGGAACTTCCTGTTCATCGCGGGAATGTGGTTCCAGGATCTCTTCAACTACGATTTCCGCCGCACGGAAATGTGCATCATTCCGTACGCGACGCAGCAAGGCGAGATTTCCTTCTGCGCGTACAACACCGGCATCGGCTGGCGGAAGATCATCGAGAACATGTACAAGAACGCGACCGTCGCCCAGTGGTATAAGGAGCACGGCAAGCACGAAATCTACGCGAAGGGCAAGAGAGTCGACCTGGCGAATTACGACCATTCGCTGAGGATCGACGCGAATGATGCCGCTCGCGTGCGCCACCTGGAGCACGACATCCCGCTGACGGCAGCGGAAGAAGACCGGATCCGCCGCAAGAAGGCTCTCGAAGAGGCGGCGAAGGTGCGAAGGATTTACGAAGAGCTGGTCCTCAAGAAGCCCCAAGAGACTGTGGTTCAGATCGGGTCGATCCAGCAAATCCAGACGGCGGTTCCGGGCGCTCCTGTGAAGCCGGTGCAAATTGCGGGAGCGAACGGCAACGGGAACGGTCATTCAAACGGGAACGGCGCGACGAAGCCAGTCGACGTCAACCCCGCTATGGCCGAGCCGGTCGCCGGCGACTGATTTCTCTCTCCATCCCTGGCGGATTTACTCACAGCCCCGGCGAAAACCGGGGCTGTTGCTTTTTGGCATAAGTTAGCGAGAAATTTGCGATCGAGCGAAACGAAATATCGACTCCGGTGTCTGTCACAAGTGGGGAACAGCGATGACAATGAACCTGGCCGCAGGCACTTGCGGCCTGCTCGTGCGCGTCTTGCTCCAAGAGCCGGGCGCGGCGGGGTGGCAGCTGAACCAGACGTGGGTAGAGCCGATACTCGCGGTGAAGCTGTATGTGCTCTTGGTTTTCGTATCGCTCATCGTCGCCATCGCCCAGATCCTGAAAAACTGGATTTTGGTGCGGCCTCTCAGGACTTTGCGGCCAGAGGTTGACAATCGCGCTGCGACCGCGTTCCGCCGACAGGCGCTCAGTCTGCGCCGCTGGATGGTTCTGAACACCCTAGCTTGGGGCGGAGTTACCGTGGCCGGAGTTGCCAACCTCTTCCGAGGAGTGTCGGTCTCCCGCACAGTGGGTATGCAAGTTATAAGCGGCGGGCTGGAAGAGGTGCTGCAGCCTTCGGGTCTGTTCTTCCTGACTTTGATCATCCTGTATGTCGCGCGCTGGCACATCCTCTGGCGAGCAGAGGGCCTTGAGCGTCAGCACCGGGAACCACGCGCTGGACTGGAACCGGTTGCTGATATAATCAGAAGAACTGAGGACTGAGACAGTGCCGATTTACGAATACGTTTGCAACGATTGCGGCGAACGCTACGAGCGTATCGTGATGAGGCAAGACCAGGCGATCACCTGCCCGAAGTGCGATAGCACCAAGCACACCTTGCAGCTTTCCGTCTTCGCAGCGCCCGCGAACGGCACTAAAGCCAACGGCGGTTCTTCGCCCATGTCAGGCGGAGGCTGCTGCGGCGGGGGCGCCTGCGGCTGCCACTAGCGGCGAATTTCCTTCTCCACGATTGTCGGTTAGCTGCGTTCCCGCGACGCTGGATTAACGCGGCCGGCTGCCGTTGCGCGAGTAATGCGTAACGTAAGACGGCGGCTTGAGACCCGGTTCTAGGCGTGGGTCCGGAATCGGAGCGGCCGGAACGACTGGAAGGGGCAGAACTCCGGCCCATATCGGAAGCGCATAGTCTTCCTCGTCGTCCTTAGGCGGGCCGGTACGAACCTTGGCGGAAACTTCGTTCAAGGGAAGCGCGAGAACCGTGGTGGCCTTCAACTCGGATTCGGTGGGTTGGCGAACGTCGCTCCAACGGCCGCGAACGATGTGTTCGGTGAAGGCCTCAAGCGCGCGAACTTTTTCATCGGCATCTTCGACAGCCGTGGCGCGCCCGAGAATCACGACCGAGCGGTAATTCATCGAGTGATGAAACGCCGAGCGAGCCAAGACCAGGCCGTCGATCAATGTGACCGTAACGCATACCTGCACGCCTCCGGCAAGCGTTCGAAGCATCCGACTGGCGGCGGAGCCGTGAATGTAGAGCGTGTCGCCGAGCCGAGCGTACCCCGTCGGGATGACGTAGGGTTGGCCGTCCACAGCGAAGCCGACATGGCAGATGAATCCCTCGTCGAGGATTCCGAATACGGTTTCAGCGTCGTACTTGCCGCGTTCCGGCAGTCTTTTCACACGGGTGCGTTCAGTGGGGGCAAATGGGTTCATATATAGCAAGCCTAGCGATGGCGGCGCTCTGCAGCAAGAGCCAATCTGGACTCCCGCGTCCTTAGATATCAGTTCCCCTTGGGTGCCTCCTGGGGCTTTGGCTCACCGCGCGCGACGCGAAAACCGGTGTATGCCGCGTCAGCGGAGCGGTATTGCGCCTTGGCGTCGGAGGGCCTGTCGGCGCTGCCGCCGAGCGTCTTTCCGGTACCGTCGGCAGAAATCACCCACTCAGCAACGTTGCCGCCGAGATCGAAAACTAGTTCCTCGTCCTCGTCACCCTGGCCCGAAAAGCTGCCCACCTCTTTCAACAGGGGAGCCTTCCCCGGCAGCGTCGTGATCTTGGCTTCGAGACGGTCGGCATCTTCAGGGTTTAACGAATACCCGGCCCAGTAATCGAGGGTGTTCTCACCGGAGCGCTCTTTGTAGAGCTCATCGACTTCCTTCTCGTTCGGCAGCCGATACGTCTGTCCTGTTTGTTTGCTTAGCCATTGACAGTAGGTTTTCGCCTGGTCGAATGAAATTCCGTTCGCGGGATAGTTCCCTGTTCCATCGTCATACTTGTAGTCCTTATCGAAGGAAGCGTACTGAGCGCGCGTGACCTCGAACCTTCCGATCTCGACGCGGCCGCGCTTGACGACTTCAGGGACTAACACGCCGCGGTTCATCGAGCCGTAGTTCGTGCCGGACTTCTGAATCGATCCGCGGCGAAGGGCGACGTCGAGGGGCGAGCCCTTCTTGAGCGCTTCGTTCTCCGGAGGATTCGAGTGGAAGAGGTACTTGTCGAACCACGCGGCCTCTTCGTTCACTTTTCGCAACTGGTGCGAGAGCTTTCGCGGTCCGTGCGCTTCGCCGGGAAACAGGGCGAGCTTCACGGGAGCCTTCCCGAGCCAGTACAGCACGCGATAATAGGTCCAACTCTGCTCGGTAGGAACCTGGCGATCGATCGTGCCGTGGAAAATCAGAGTCGGCGTCTTGACGCGATCCATTTTGAAGATGGGAGATTTCTGGATGTAGAGCTGGGGATCTTCCGTCGGCGACTTGCCGAAGTAATAGTTGTCGAACGCCTCGCCGAAATCGACGTTGGCCCAGTCGCTGATCCACTCGACGTCGCCCGCGCCGACCGCGGCGACTTTGTAGCGGTCCGGATTCGTCACCGTAAGCTGAATCGAGAGGATCGAGCCATTCGACCAGCCCAGCGCGCCGATTTTGTCCGGATCGACAAGTCCCTTGGCGATCAGATTGTCGACTCCCTTCTCGATATCAGGAATCTCCAAATCGTAATACTTTCCGCAGCAGATCGATTCCACCCACTTCAGTCCGTAATCCGAGCTGCCGTGATAATTCGTTTTCAGGACAAAGGCGCCGCGTTGAGTCATCATTTGCTGCGAATACGCCCAGCTTTCCGACCACGAGTCATGGTCGGCGCCGGCGGGGCCGCCATGAGTCGCGACGACAAGCGGATATTTCTTGCCAGGCTGGTAATCGAAGGGATAGTAGAGAATGCCTTCGACCTCATCGTCGTTAGCGCCCTTCCAGTGGAGAACCTCGGTCCTGGCGATCGTCTTCTTCTTGTACTGCGGATTCAAATCCGTCAACTGAACGGGTGACGTTACCTTCGAACCTTCGAGCTGGGCGCGGAACCACTGGGTGGGCATGCTTGCCGTCGAATACTCGTAGATGAGGGTGTGGCCGTCGTCACCCAGCACGAAATCGAAGTAATTCTTGTCCGTGTCGCCAGCGATCCACTCGCGGCTCCATGTGGAGCCGCTTCGCGTGAAGCGCGCCGGCTTCGTGTGCACGCCGTCTTTGAGCAGAGCAGCGAAGCCATCCTTCGTGATTTCGAGGTTGAATCCCATCGCGCGGTCCCAATCGAGATTCACTTCGCTGACCGAGCCCGCCGCGAGATCGTAGAAATAGAGCCTTTGAATCGAGGCTGTGTAGAACCGAGGCGAATCGGAAAACGGGGCAATCACGTAGAATCCGGAGTTGTCGCGAGCCCAACGCACTCGGTCCGGCAGAATCTTGCGCCCGGGAAGAATCTGGGTGTGCTGCCCGGTCGCGAGATCGACGATGTATGTGACCGGCGGAGTTTTTTCGTCCCAGGCATAGCTGAGCTCGCGGCGCGCGACGGCAACGGCCTTCTTGCCGTCGTACGAAGGCTCAAAGAACTGGATCCAATCGGAGTTATCCGTGAGCCGTGTGACCTTCTTGTCTTTGACCGAGAACTTGAAGAGGCGCACCGGAGGCATGTGCGCTTCGTCGTCAACGATGTCGCTGTCGTCCTTTCGCTCTTTCGTGTTGCGCTCGTACAGCGATGGATCTTCCTCGGTGCTGAAGAGAATCGTGTCGTTGTCGAGCCACTCGAACTGACGGATGCCGCGGTCGAACTCGGTCACGTGCCACGGTTCCCCGCCGCCGAGGCTCATCAGCCAGAGCTGCATGTGCGCGGCGTCAGGCTTTGGCTTGGGCAACGCGCGGCTGCTGAGGAACGCGATCATCTCGCCCGACGGCGACCAGCGCGGGTTCGATACGTCGTCTTCGCCGCGCGTCAACTGGATTTCTTTCTTCTCGGTGAGGCTCGAAAGATAAAGGTTGGTGATGCGGCCGTCTTTCTCTTTGTCGGCCGTGCTTTTCACCCATACAGACCATTTACCGTCAGGAGAAATGCGAAACTGGCTGGCGGACTCTGTAAACACGAAATCCTCAGCCTTCCATGGCGACTTCTTGCCGTTTTCGTCCGGCTTCGCGTCACCAGCAGAGGCACCTAAAGCGGCGACGCAGACTGCAAGTATTGCGAGAAAGCAAGTGTGTTGAAACCTGCGGCTCATTCGGTTTCCCCCTGACCCCGCTGCGCCGCCGACACTACCACAGGCTTTTCTCGTGCGCCAACGTCCCTGCTGCTAATGCGAGAGGTTTGTGATTTGCACTCGCAGACGGACAAGAAGGCCGCCGGTTGCGTGGTCGACAGCGGCGGTTGCAAGCTGGTATCCCACCTGAGCCTGCAAGAGAGTCTGCTCGGCTTGCGTCAACTCGGTCTGCGCCTCGAGCACGAAGAATACCGTCTCGGCGCCGAGCTCATACTTGTGCTGCTCGGCTTGGAGCGTTTTTTGCGCAAGGTCCAACGCCACCTTTGCCGCCTCCATGGAGAGTTTCGACTCTTCGAGCTGATGGACCGCATTTGTGGTGTTGAGCGTAATGGCTTGGTGAAGCTGCCGCTCGAAATACAGGTCGCGCCGTTTCGCGGCCAGGGCATCGCCCATGTTGGCCTGCGCCTGATGATTTCGGAACGGATAGCTGAGCGACAAGGCAAAGCCATAGCCCGGATAACCGAACCCGAACATCTGGTTCATGGCGGTCCCGAAACTGCCGGCCGAGACCGCGCCGTTCGTGATGACTTCGTTGAGCCCGTTTGTCTGGTACGTGCCCGAAAGGGAGAGGTTCGGCAGCAGGCCGTTGTGCGCTACCCGAATGTTTGCGTCATCGGTCGCCAGCTGCTGCCGAGTCGATTCGATCTCGGGGCGATAGTTCAGAGCCTTGTCGATCGCAGTAGGAATGTCGATTGTCATAAGTTCGCCGGAAGGCGCGGGTTTCTCGGTCAAGTCCAGATCCAAAGCCCGAATGTTGGGGTCGATATCGGCGCCAAGGTCTCGCCGCAACACATCTTCGGACTGTTTGAGCGCGTACTCCGCCTGAATCACGGAGACTCGCCGCGAGGCAACCTGAGATTCCGATCGGTAGATATCAAGCGGCGGAAGCGCTCCCAATTCGAGGGAATGCTTGTCGCGGTCATAGCTCTTTTGGGCTTCGTCGAGGGACTCCTTCTGCACGGTCAGGTTATCGCGCGCCTGAATGACGTTCCAATAGTCGGTCACAACTTGAAGGAGCAGGTCGTTGACTTCCGCCTCAAAATTGGCGCGGGACTGCGCCAATCCGCGTTGTGCAATGATGATTGGAGCGCGATTCACGAACAGGCCGAAGCCCCTCAAAAGAGGCTGCGTAAACGTGAACGAAAGGGCCGTGACGTACGCGGGACTGAAGAAATCGTACGAGCTGTTCGTGCTGTTCTTGCTGGAGTTGAACGTCACCTGGTAGTTCGTGCCCGTCTCCAACGTCTGCACAACTCCAACCTGGGTCGTCTGTGTAAGCGAGCTCAATGTGGGCGCGCCGCCAAGTTGTGTGTATTGCGGCGACAGCTGGCGGAATGTGTTAAAGCTCGATCCAGCGGTGGGGTCGAACGGCGCCAGTGCCCGCTGCAGAGAATCCCTGGCCGTTTCAATCTGGGAGTGGTCGATGCGAATATCGGTATTGTTTGCGAGCGCCAGGCGGATGGTATCGTCAAGCGAGAGAGTCAAATTACCGTCCACAACGTAGTCAACAAAACCCGCTGGCTCCTCGATCTCCATTCTTCCCTTTGGACGCGCCGCAACCTGAACAGACGACTTCGGCTGTGGGGCTACTTGGGCGGTCGAGGGAATCGCGGCCGCAAAGAAAAACGCAAGACCGGCCATACGCCAGCGGATGAACATTGTGAATTCCTCCTAAGAAGAATCTGCGGCCGCCTGCGTGTGACCTATTCGTAGCGGATCGCTTCCACAGGATCGAGCCGCGCGGCCTTCACAGCGGGATAGATTCCAAAAATGAGGCCGACGGATATCGAGACCAAGAACGCCAGGAGAATCGAGCTCGCGGTGACAATCGTCGACCAACCCGCGAGCCAAGCGATCAGCCGCGACATTCCGAAGCCAAAGAAAATGCCCAGCAGCCCTCCCGCAAACGAAATCAGGACGGCCTCGACAACAAATTGCCGCACTATATCGAATTGCCGCGCGCCGACCGCGCGACGGACGCCGATCTCGCGCGTTCGCTCAAGAATGCTTGCGAGCATAATGTTCATGATCCCAATGCCGCCGACGAGAAGAGAAATCGACGCGATCGCGACCATCACCGTGCTGAACAGGCGTTCGGTGCGCCGCTGCTCCGCAAGCAGCTCCGCCGGCACGATCAAGCCGAAGTCCCCGGCATTGTGATGGGACGTGTTTAAGACTCCGCGAACTACGTCCGCGATCTTCGGAGAGTCGTCTGCCGATGCCAGCCGCAGGTAGATTCCGTCGATCTCATCCTTCAAATAGCTGTCGGAATCTTCCAGCCGCATGATCACGGAGTTCACCGGCGCGTAAATCAAATTATTGAGGTCCTGGTTGGAGACGCCCGCCACTTCCGTCTGTGCCGAAAGTTGAGGCGCGACAACGCCGATCACGTGAAGCCATTGCTCGTTGACCTTCACGTATTGGCCGATCACGTCGGCCGATCCGAACAGGTTCAGCTTGGCAGCCGGGCCGAGGACGCAAACCGGAGCGGCCGCGTCGTTTTCCGTTCCATCGAAGAATCGCCCCTCGACGACCTTGAGCCCTTCGATTTCCTGGTACCTGGGGTTCACGCCATACACGACGGGCATGTCCTGCTGAGGTTTGGGAATTAACTTGGTAGGCGTAAAGCGTTTTCGCGGGGTTCCGGCGACGATTCCACTCACGTCCTTCCGAATGACGCGATAGTCCTCAAAAGTGAGGCCGGGCGAAGCGCGCCGAATCTTCTGCAGATTCGAGTCGTTTGTTGCTTCCTTGGCCTCGACAATCAGGTTGCGAACGCCCAGCTGTTCGATGAAGGCCATCACTTTTTGCTGTGCGCCGGCCCCGATCGACAGCATCGAAACAACGGCAGCGACGCCGAAAATCATTCCCAACATCGTGAGAAGGGACCGCAGCTTGTGGATCAGAAGATTGTCGACGCCGAGACGCAAATCGGGAATGTATTGGCGAAGAGTGCGTGAGTAGTCCAGGCGCATCGCGCGCATCTCGCCCGTTCGGCCGTTCACTGGGGGCCGGCTCCGATGGCAGGACCGGCAGAGCCGGATTGTTCCGACTGCTTGGCGCGCTGCTGCTGCGGATTGACGAGGGCGACTTGAACTCCTTCCTTCAGTCCATCGACAATCGCGAGCGCTTCTGTGAGATACCGAATCTTGACCTCGCGCCCTTCGAAGCCGCCGCCGGTTTTGACATAGACTTTCGGTTTGCCATCGGTGTTGAAAACGGCCTGCCTCGGAATGGAAAGCGCGTGCTGCAAATGGTCGCCGAGAATCACAACGTGCGCGGCAAAGCCCGGTCGCAGCCGGCCGTCGGGATGTTCCAGCTCCGCGGTGACATCGAAGTTGTGGCTCGGATCGTCGAACCAAGTATTGGCGACCATTCCGGCGACAGTTTTTACCTTCCCAGGAAACTCCTGGTTGGGGATTGCGTCCACGTGAATCTCGACCTGCTGGCCGGGTTGGATGCTGGGGCGGTCGCTCTCCTTCACCTTTGCGCTGACTTCCATCTTCGTCATGTCAACCACGTCCGCTATCACGTTTCCCGGATTCGCTTGGTCACCAACCTGATAAGGAGGCAGGGTCATTCCGCCGAAGAAAAAACCTCCGGTTGAATTTTGGTTCTCGCGGACGACCACGAGGCCGTCGATCGGTGAATGCACCTGCATGTTCTCGATATTTTTCTGGGCCTGGGTCATGGCGAGCTTCGCTTTGTTTCGTTTTTCTTCGGCGACTGCGATGCTCGCTTCGTTCGAAGCGGTATGAGACTGAATGTCCTGCTGGAGTTGGGCCAGAGCTCGCTTGGCTTCTTCCAGGGTAAGCAAATTTTTCTTGGCATCGATGGCGCTTAGGATGTCGTTCTTGCTGACATCCAGCTCTGCCTGCCGCACGGCGAACCTGGCTTTCAACAGGGCCGTCTGGTCCTGCGCGACCTGTACAGCCGCATCGTCCCTTGCCTTGACGATTTCCTGTTCCGCCTGATCGAAATCGGAGCGGCTCTGTGCAAGCTTGTACTCCTGTTCGCTGGGATCGAATGCCACTACTACGTCCCCCGCTTTGACTGCCATCCCCGTCTTGACAAGGCGGATAATCTGGAGCGTGTCGCCCGCGACGGGCGGCGCAATCGCGGCGACTGTTTGCGTCGAGCGGAGCTCGCCTGTCGTATTGACCTCAAGCTGAAGATCGCTTTGCTTGACGCTGGCAACCGGAATCTCTTGACCGGCAGCCCGCACGCCGCCGTGAGCAGAGCATGAGACCAAGCTCGGACAGGCTATGAGAAGAACGGCCGTCGCAAGAGCTGGACTTTTCTTTGTCTCCATTTTCGATTCTCTACCGGCTGGCAGCCGGCTCCTGGAGCGCAACGCGCTCACCAGGTTCCACACCCTTAGCAATCAAGAGCTGATCACCGCTTCGGCGTGCCACTTCTACTCGTTGTTCGACAAACTTTCCGCCGTGCAGGACATACGCAATACTCTGGCCCGCGTCGTGAAACAACGCCTGAGACGGAATGATGATTCCGTTCGGGATGCGGTCGGTAGCGATATGCAAATTCGCCTGCATGCCGGGACGGAGCCGCGGATCCGGATTTTCCACCGCAATATCCGCCGTGAAATTTCGTGGAAAAGGCCAGCCAGCCGAGAAGTCAATGCTTGCGGTGGCGCTGATCTGCGAAATGTGTCCCGCAAACTCGCGGTCAGGGACGGCATCCACTCGAATGGTAATCGGCTGGCCAATCTGAATCCGGCCGCGCTCCGTCTCATCGATGCGCGCCACAATGCGCAGGGTAGACAAATCAGGCAATTCCGCAAGGGCCGCTCCGGGCCACGCACGATCTCCTTGCTTGAACGGGGCGCCATTCCCGAAGAAGCCGGCAGTTCGCCAATTGTTGAGCACGGTCACGATTCCATCGATGGGCGCCTTCAACTCCAGAACCGAGAGGCTCCGGTCGGCCTGGCGAAACTTGAGCAGGGCCTGATCGTGCTTTTGCTGCTTGCGTTCGATTTCGGCTGCGTCGGACGCTTTGTCAGAACTCAGTTTCTGTTCCACTTCCTTGAGTTTCTGCTCCGCGTCGGCGAGCTTGAGCTGCGCCTCCTCACCGTCGATCTTGGAGAGAATTTCCTGCTTGCTCGCGTCGAGTTTCGCGGATTCCACGTCATAGCGCGCCTTCATCACGTCCGTGAGGTCCTGCTCTTCCTTGAGACGAGCTTGGGCGCGCGCCTGCTCAATTTCGGCGTCGGCGGATTTCAGATCGGACTGGTCTTGGGCGAGTGTTTGCTTCAGCGGGGTCGTGTCGAACGCGACCACGACCTCGCCCTTCTTCACCTGGGAGCCGGTGGGAGCGATTTTGAGAATTTGCAGGTCCCCGGCTTCGTAAGGCGCCGTGATTGTGACGGATTTCAGCGCCTTCGCTTCGCCACGAAGATCGAGGTAGTCGACGAATTCGCCGCGCTGCACAACGGCGCTGGGAATCTGCGGAGAGGGGTTTGCAAGCCGGAACGCTCCGAAGACGAGGAACGCCCCTAACAGAACGGCCGCAACCACAATCGTCCGGCGCTTGCTTCGCCACAGTTTGCCAAGTTTGTTCATTCCGTCAAACCGGAGCCGGATTCGGCATCCCGAAGGATCTTCTCTCCTGGTTTCAGGCCTGATTCGATCACGACTTCCAGATCATTTCGCGGTCCGGTCTTTACTTCGCGCTTTGCAAAAGTGGCGCCCCTGCTGAGCTGAACGTATTCGCGGCCGTTTGCGTCTCCGACGCTTTGCACCGGAACAACCAGGGCGTTCTTTCGAGTGTCCAGATCGACGTCCACCGCCGCCGACAGATCGGGCATCAGCCGAGGATTGCTTCCCTCGATCGAAAATACGGCTGAAAATGTGCGCACCTTCTCGGAGAAGCGGCCGGTGTGCGCGAGTGGCGTAACCTCTTCCAACGTACCGGGGAACGACATCCCCGGGTACGCGTCGAGATGGACCTGCGCCTTTTGTCCCACCTGAAGCTTCAAAAAGTCCGCCTGATTCACTTGCACCGCGACTTCCATTTGCGACGGATCGACGACCTTCATGAATGGGACGCCTGGCCGCACCTGATCTCCCTCTTGAACCTCGCCCATCCGTCCGCCCGTCCAGATCATGTTGAGAACGACGACGCCATCGATCGGCGCGACGAGCGTCATTTTCTTCGCGTTTGCTTCTGCGTAGAGCATTGTGGCTTGAGCGCGCCGAGCCTGAATGTCAAGAGTGCGAATGTCGGCGGCGGCGGCTTCACGCTTCAATTTGAACGTTTGCTGAAGCTGTTGCAGGGTCGCCTGGGCTTCCTGGAGCGTTTCTTGATTCTTCTCGGCATCGATGCGCGAAACGATGTCGTTCTTCGACACCTCAAGCTGGGCCTTTGTGAGATCGTCCTCCGCCTGCTTGAGTTCAGTCTCGTCCTTCGCGCGGGCGGCGTCCTCCGCGGCGCGCTTTTCCGCGAGCTGGTCCTCCAGATCCTGATATGCGCCCTTCTTGTCGAGAGCATCCTTGAGTTGCGCCTGGCGGTCGAATTCGACTAGGGTTTCTCCTTGTCGAACGCGGGTGCCGGTGGGAGTCAATCTCGTGACCACCATCGAACCGAGTTGCGCGCCCTCCAGTCGTGGCGCCAGCATGGGACGCGATCGCACGGCTTCTGTTGTGCCCGTAAGACGCAGAACGCTAACGAAGTCTTTTGTTACCGCGACGGTTGTTTCCGTTTGGGGAGCGTCCGTTGGACTTGTCGTGCCGTGCCGCAACGCGGCGAGAAGGGCGACACCTGTAATCAACGCAATGACGGTCACGACAGTGACCCAAGGAAACTTGCGCGGATTGGGCGGCTGCTGAAGCGGAGGAGGAGCTTGCGGCTTCCGTAAGGCAGGGGTTTCAACCGGAAGCTCGGTCGCCCTGGCGTGGATCCAGTACCTCATTCGAGTCCGTTCGCGATTGCCGGTCTGTTCAACCGCTAATGGAAGAGAAGTATACGCCGGAATCTATCGTCGAAGCTGTGTATCCCTCGGGTTTACCCGTCCAAGATAACGAGTGATGTTCGTTCAGTTAGACGAAGCGATTGAGATTCGGTTTCTGGAGAAGGGGTTGTTCGGGCGCCCGGACCGAGGGCTCGCACTGGCAAGCCAGACGTCCGAACGCCCGATGTCTCGTAATTTCGCTCCGCCGGCGCGAAGCGTGATGCCGCTCGATCGTTTAGAGCCCTTTCACCGCCTTTACCTCGACGGGATTTCCGGCGAAGACCGTCGGCGCCCCTGCTTCCCCGGCGGCCTTGTTGTAATCGGCGACATCTGTTTTCAACAGCTCATTGAATTTCTTCAGCTGCTCGTCGAGCTGGCCGTAGAGTTCCTTTGCCTTTTCGAGCACGAGCGGATTCGGCATCTGGCCATACGCTCCCGCGCCCTGGAAGCCCGCGCGCGTGATCCGGCTCTGCAGCCGTGCCAGAGCCACGATGTCGTCTTCGGAAACATTGGGCTGGATTTCGGGATCGATGAAAACCTCCTTGATAGACGCCAGTTTCTTCGAAAGTTCCCTTCCGCGGGCGACGATCGGCTTGTACTTTGCTTTCATCGCGTCGTCTTTGTCGCCCTGGACCATTCCGGAGAAATCGCCGATCTCCTTTTGGATGTCATCGATCCGGTTCAACATTTCATTCATCGCGTTTACTTCGCTTCGAGCCCGGAGTCCGGCCTCGGTTTGCGCTTGGAAGATCGCTGGATCGACATGCAAATTCGGATCCGGCACGACGGTGGCGTCTTGCGATTCCGTCTTCCCATTTGCGGTGACGGAAATCTTGTACGTTCCCGGCACAACCACCGGTCCGCGATTCGGGTTGAAGAACGCGCTCTCCGTTGGAGGCGGCGCAGACTTGAGCCTGGTTGGCCCTTCATACCGCATATTCCAGACGAACCGGTTCACACCGGCTTCGGAGGGTCCGTATTCCGTCGTAACCGGATCTCCCTTTTCGTCTGTGACCACGATCTTCACGGGCGTTTCATGCTCGCGCTTCTGTTCGGGCGAAGGCTTGGCTTCCGATTTCAAGTAGTAGTCAATCACGACTCCGTCAGGCGCGTTCGGAGCCGAATACCCGTTGTGCTGGCCTTCATCGCTCCGCCAGCGGTGCAGCATCATGCCATCGGACGGAGCGAAGAGATGGAATTCGCCGGCTTGAATCTCGGGCGTGAGTTCCTCGATCGGCCGGATGTCGTCGAAAACGAACATGCCGCGGCCGTGTGTGGCAACCACGAGATCGTGTCCGCTCTTCACGAATGTGAGGTCCCAAACCGGAACTGTGGGGAAGTTCGCTTTGATCGGGTTCCAGTGGTCTCCCCGATCGGACGAATAATACAGACCTGTGTCCGTGCCTGCGACCAGGAACCCGCGTTCGTTCGGATCTTCGCGCACCACATGAACCGGTGAATTGTCGGGTAGTCCGGTCACGATCTTTTGCCAACTCGCGCCGTAGTTCGTGGTCCGGTAGGCATACGCATGGCGATTGTCAAGCATGTGGCCGTCGAAGATCGCGTAAGCGGTGCCTGCGTCAAAAGGAGAGACTCCAATGTGATAAACGCGGGCCCACTCCGGAGCCCCAGGAATATGCGAAGTCACGTTGCTCCACGTCCTTCCGGCGTCGCGCGTCACCTGCACGTTGCCGTCGTCGGTGCCCACCCAGATCACGCTCGGATCTGTCGGTGCGAGCGTGATGCACATGATCGTGTCGTAGGTTTCCGCGCCGCTGATGTCGTGATGAACGGGGCCGCCGGAAATTTCCTGTTTGCTCTTATCGTTTCGGGTCAGGTCGTCGCTGATCGGCGACCATTTCTTGCCGCCGTCGGTGGATTTGAAGAGCACATTGCCGCCGAGGTAGACCTCGTTCGCGTCCTTTGGCGACACGGCAATCGGCGACGTCCAGTTGAACCGGTACTTCAGGTCGGCCGGCTTCACCTCCTCGACCCCGTCGACATACGGACGAATGAATTCGCTGATATGCGTTTTCAGGTCGAGGCGGCTGATCGAGCCATTCTGCGAGTCGCTGTAAACGATGTCGGGATCGCTTGGCGCCGGAACGGAATACTCGCCGTCCCCGCCCGTGGTGGTGTACCACGCGCTTCCACCGACGTTGTTGTGGCTCAAGTCAGAAGATGCGCCGCACCACGCGCTGTTATCCTGCAGGCCGCCGCAGACGTTGTAAGGAACGCGACTATCCGTCGCGACCTGATAGAATTGCTCGATCGGCATGCCGTCGAGGAATTCCCACGTCTTGGAGCCGTCCATCGAAAGGAACACGCCGCCGTCGCCTCCCTGGATGATACGGTCAGGATCCTTCGGGTCGATCCAGATCGAGTGGTGGTCCGAATGCACGCCGCGATCGGCGATCTGGGAGGTCTTGCCTCCGTCTTCCGATTCCACGAGGTTGAACGAAAGAAAGAAGAGCTTGTTTTCGTTTTCGGGTGAGACGGCCATCTTGGAGAAGTAGAAGGCACGCACGTCGAGCGCGTGGTTGTTCGTGACGCTCGTCCACGCATCACCCAGGTCGGTCGATTGCCACAGCATTCCCTGCTTCGCACCGACCAGCGCGTACACGTGTTCGGGGTTCGAGGGAGCGACTGCGACGGCGATGCGCCCCAGCGGTCCGTCCGGCAATCCCTTGCTCAATTTCTCCCACGTCTCCCCGCCATCCGTGGAGCGGTACAGACCGCTGTTCGGTCCGCCGTCCACAAGTGTCCAGGGATAGCGGCGGAACTCCCACATCCCCGCGAAGATCACCTTTGGATTTCCGGCGTCCAGAGCGAGATCAGAAACACCGGTCGTGTCGTTGACATAGAGGACCTTCTTCCAAGTTTTCCCGCCGTCGGTCGTCTTGAACACGCCGCGCTCCGCGTTCGGTCCCCATGCATGGCCCAGGGCGCCGATAAAAACCGTGTTCGGATCGCCCGGGTCAACGGCAATCGCCGAGATTTGTTGCGTATCCGCGAGTCCCATGAATTTCCAGGAATGTCCGGCGTCTGCGGAAAAATAGACTCCTCCGCCGTCGATTACATCATTCCGGATGCTGCTCTCGCCTGTGCCAACCCAGACGAAATTCGGATTGGATGGCGCCAGTGCGATCGCCCCGATGGACGCGGTGGTTTCGTGCTCAAAAATCGCTTTCCACGTGAGCCCGCCATCGACCGATTTGAACACGCCACCCGCAGCAGCGCCGACATAGTAGACATTCGGGTTACCAGGAATCCCGACGACGGATGTGACGCGGCCGCCCGCGACGGCAGGCCCCAGATTGCGGAATTTCAAGTTCGCGAGAACGTCGGGAGTCTTCTTCTCGGCATTCTCGTCGGCACCGCGTGCCTGCGACGCGGCTATCAACGAGCAAGTGAGCATTGCAATGGCGGCACAAAGAGTGCGAGCGTTTGTCATCGTTTGTCTCCTAAGAGAATGGGACTATTGAGCGGGAATACGCTCGAGACGTTTTGCTTTTCCGATGAATCCGACTATCCAGCTGCATGATTCAGAGTATCGGGCTGTTTGCGCGGCGCCTTGTTCGGCGGGAAGAAACCGCGCGCAATTTATGGCAATACTTCGACAGTGATACCGGAGGCCTCTCCCTTTCTCCGGTAGATGCGCTCGGTAGCCTTTTGAAAATCCCCGGGCTTTGCGTCGGGGATGTTCTCGAATGTCTGCGGGTTGCGATCCACGAGCGGGAACCACGTGCTTTGCACCTGAACCATGATGCGATGGCCTCGGAGAAAAGTGTGGTTGACGTCCGGCATTGTAAAGTCCACGACCTCAATCTTCCCGGGCGTGAACGGCTCGGGCTTCTCGAAGCTCTTCCGGAATTTTCCCCGTATCGGTTCCCCACGGACCAGCTGCTCGTAACCCGCCATAGTGACGTGCGGCGGGCCCACATCGTTTCCAGAATTTTCTCGCGATTGGGGAGTCTCAGGCGCGTGTTCGGGATAAACGTCAATCAATTTCACGACGAAATCAGAATCGGTACCCGTCGTCGAGACAAACAAGTGCGGTGAGACAGGGCCGGAGATTGTCACATCATGATCCAATGGCGGAGTCTGATACACGAGGACGTCTGGCCGCGTCGAAGCGAATCTTTGGTCCGAGTCCATGTATTCCTGGGGAACATCGAGCGCCCGGTACCCCACGAATGGAACCGGACGGCTCGGGTCGCTGACATACTCATCATCGCCGCGGAGATCTTTCGCGTCCGTGCTCGGCAGATCGAAAGACAATCCGCCATCTTCGCGAAAATAAAGCGTTCGCGTCTCCACATTCTTCGGAGGCCAACTCGAATATTTCTTCCAGACGTTTGTTCCAGTCTCGAAGACGTACGCCTCGGGCAATTTCGCGTCGCTTTTGCCTTTCAGGTGTTGCTCAAAGAACGGGAGGAGAATTTCCTTTCGGAAGAACTCTCCTGTGTTCGAGCCGAATGCGACGTTGCCAAGGCGGTTTCCGTCGTAGTGCGCCCAGCCTCCGTGAACCCACGGGCCCATCACGAGGCCATTAAAGATTCCCGGATCCTGCTTCATGATCGCGTCATAGACCTTAAAGGGTCCGGCAAGATCCTCGGCATCGAACCAGCCTCCGACTGTGAGCACGGCACAATGGATATTTTTCAGATGCGGCGCGAGGTTGCGAGCCTTCCAGTACGCGTCGTAGGTATCATGCTTAACCTGATCGTCCCAGAGCGGGTTCTGGCCGTTGAAGTAGCGCGTTTCCGCGTTCGCGAGCGGTCCCATGTTCAAGTAGAACTGATAGCCGTCCTCCGTGCCATAGTCGAATCGCTCGAAAGTCTTTGGCGGCAGTGTGGGGACGGCCTGAGGCTTGAAGTAGACGTAAAACCCCAAGTTGGCGGCGAGCATGAACGCGCCTCCGTGGTAGGAGTCGTCTCCCATGAAAAGGTCGGTCATGGGCGCTTCGGGAGATGCTGCTTTGATGGCGGGATGCGAATCGATGATGCTGGCAGAAGTATAGAAGCCGGGATAGGAGATGCCCCAGATACCCACGTTCCCGTTGTTGTTCGGCACGTTCTTGAGTAACCACTCGATCGTGTCGTGAGTGTCGCTGCTCTCGTCCACGTCATTCGCCGATTTCTTGACGTCGATGTGCGGGTGCATTTCCACAAAGGTGCCCTCGGACATGTACCGGCCACGCACGTCCTGGTAAACGAAGATGTAGCCGGCGTCCTGAAGCTCGGGAGTGCCGAGCGCACGTCGATAATTGTCGGGTCCGTATGGCGCCACGCTATACGGAGTCCGAGTCATCAGGAACGGATAGGTGTGCGAAGTGTCCTTCGGAACATAGATGGAGGTGAACAGGTGCTTGCCGTCTCGCATTGGGATCCGGTATTCGTACTTTGTGTAGCGTGCCCGGACGTCCCGTTCCTGTGGATCCTGAGAGAGACCATTCAGCGCAAAGACTGATCCTCCCAGAGCTATAAGTGCAAGCACGATCGGGACAGCGCGATGTCTCATCTTGCGACCTCTCAAGGGGCAAGGTTAGTCCGACGGCGCACCCTACACTTCTGTTTGCAGACCGTCAAGCGTGGTCCCGGCTTTGCGCCGAGCACGTTCCGACGGTCCATCGTTTTGCTTGCTATACGAAGCAAGGGACCGGCGTGGGTGGGAGTGGGCCCCTTCCTTCTGATTGATAGGTAACACTTTGGCAGCAAAATCGGTTTTTGGCATTGTCCGCCGCCTTCCCGCCGATTACTTTAGTCGCTGCGAATACTGCTCGTTACAGTAAGCACGCGAAATCCTGCTGTATTTGCTTGAGAAACAGGGATTTGGCTAGGGCTCCAACAGAGAGCTGTACCGCGGCCTAGGCAGCCGAGGCTTGGGATGATGCAGATTACTGACAACTACACCTTCTGGCGGTCTTTCTCGCACAAGTTTGTCCTGGCTCCGGCACACATACGCCGGACTCCGACTGCACAGCCCCGTTCCAGTTCCAGGGAAGCCGTCGGAGGTCAGACTTGAATTCTTCCTTTCGCCACGTGCAACTCGTCTTGAGTGCTTGTCTTTTGGTGTTTCTGGGACTGCCTTCATCCGGACGGAGCCCACAAGCTGGTGAGCGCCACTTTTCCGAGTTTCACGACTGGACGACACGGCACCTCGTCTATCCTCGAATCGGTCCAATGGCGGCGATGCAATCCGCATCTCGCGACCCCCGCGCGTTGCTCGCCTGGGGCAGGGTCGCGCGCGACCTGGAGCGTCAGTTGCCGGCCTTCGGAGGGTTTCCCGAGCGTCCCATACGTCGCCGTCCCGAGAGGCTGGCGCTGGAGCGCGATTGGAGCATCAATCTCGGAACAAATGGAACGGCTCCAGCGATGTTCCCGGCGAAGTTCACGTTCGATATCGATGCGGCACCGAGCTGCGCGAATGACCTGGTTATTTTTCCGGTCAACGCGAAGGGGACTGCCACGCAGCCGAATATCGTCGCGTTCAACAATCTCTATAGCGGCACCACGGGTGGCACGGGCAAGTGCAATCGGACAGCCTCCGGCTCGGATACCGGTGTCGCCGCTACCGTTCTGTGGTCATACAGCGTCCAAGGCATAACCGGTGGTGGCGCCGTTCCAACATCGCCGGCGATATCCTACGACCCGATTGGGTCCGAAACGGGCACAAAGGTTGCCTTCGTCGAGTCACAGGTCGGCAGCGTGGCGCACTTTCACGTTCTCGCCTGGAAGAATGGTGATGGCAAGAACGCGGGAAATCTTCAGAGTGTCCTGACGCCCAAAGTCATAAATACTTTCGCCGCGAATGCCCCTGTCGATGGAAGTGGCACCGCAACCGATTTGGCCTTAGGGTCCTCGGGAACCGACACGCTGTCCCCGCCCTTCATCGACTACGTCAACGATGTGGCTTACGTCGGCAACGATATTGGTTCTCTCTATCGGATTAAGGACGTGTTTTGCACGGGCATCAATCGCGACTGTTTAGGAGGAACTAAGCCGCAACCAAGCATCGATACGAGTTGGGGAACCAATGGCGCGGTTTCGGTCTGCACGGGCCAGTTGACCGGTCCCATCCTCGATTATGTTACGAACAGCGTCTTCGTCGGCTGTTCGGACGGCAAGCTCTATAAGATTTCTCAGGCGGGCACGCTCACGTCGCTGGCCGTTGGCGATGGCAGCGCCAGTAAGACATACGGAGGAATCGTAGATCCGCCCGTTGTCGATGGTCCCAGCGGCTTCGTCTATGTGGCGACCGGCTCGGCGAACAACGCCGCCTACGGAGCTCTTGTGCAGGCATCCACAGCCAGCCTCACTCGGCTGTCCACCGTGCAGGTAGGCGCCGGGAACCAGTGCAATCTGCACTCGCCGGCGTTCAGCAACGCCTATTACACGAGCCCCACGACAGCAGGTGCTCTCGTTTATATCGGTGGTGCCACAGCCACGGTAGGGCCCTGCACAGCCACAGGCGCGACAGGCGGAAATCTTGAGGTCTACGCGACCACGTTTGGCGCGGGCGGCATCATGACTGCCGGTACTCCAGCGCACGCTCAGAATGTCGGAAACCCCGGGAACGAATTTGCCCCCATGACGGAGTTCTTCAACTCGAATTTGGGCGGTGGAGAGGACCTGCTCTTCTTTTCGGTTCTTTGCACCGGCGCCGACATGGCCTCGTACAACATCACGAACGGCTGGACCACCACGTTCCTCGGGGGGCCAGTCACATCCGGTTACGGGACGAGCGGCATGATCGTCGACAATGAAGCCGCCACGACCGGAGCAACGGGGACGCCACAGGCTTCCAGCATTTATTTCAACGCGCTGAATGAGAATGCCGCCTGTTCGAATCCTCAGACGGGAACGAACACGAACGGCTGCGCCGTCAAGTTGACGCAATCGGGATTGCAATGAGCGAAGTTCGCGAAAAAACGACCGACGAAGCGGGCACAGAGGCTGAGCTTCCACGAATTCAAAGGAAGCCGTATCGCCCGCCCACGTTCGAGCACGAACAGGTCTTTGAGACCATGGCGCTGGCGTGCGGCAAGCTGCACCCGACGCAAGGTCAGTGTCGTTTCAACAGAAAGAATTCGTGATTTTGTGATGGATTTCACATCCCAGGATCGAGAAGCGCTCAACTGCGAACTGGCGGTCGAAGTGTTGCGCTCGACCGGTGAACTCCGGTTCATTGTGCGCGGCGCCAGCATGCTTCCGTCCATTTTCCCGGGTGACATTCTGCTCGTGCGGAATGAATCAATCGACGCCGTTCATTGCGGCGACGTCGTGCTGTGCTCCCGCGACGGCCGCTTTTATGCGCACCGTGTCGAGCGCACGATGCGCGAGGACGGCCAGACCTTGATCGTCACGCGGGGAGACGCACTCGCGCAGGACGATCCGCCGATTGGCAAGCATGAATTCCTAGGCCAGGTTCTCGCCGTAGTCCGCCACGGCAGGCTGCTTGAGCTGACTGCAGCCCAAGGGACTGTCACGCGGCTGCTTCTGCCTCTCGTGCGTCAGTCCGATCTCCTGGTGGCGTGGCTGCTTCGGTACCACGCGTTGCGGACCCGTCTCAGTGGACACGGGAGTCCGGCCGCGAGCGTGCCGAAACGGCGATTGGCAGGTGATCGGTGACGGAGCGGAGGCATTTTCGCTCCGAGTCCTGCCCCTCACGCGAGACGGGCGCGCTCGGAGTGACGGTCGAGATCGGCGGGATTCCGATTTCTCTCCGCGGCGGAGACCCTGATTTTTGTGGCCTGATCGAGCAGCGTTACGCCGGGTTCGTCAACCCCAAGGCGCAGCCGGCGTTTGAGTTCGAGTTTGACCTCGATTCCCCGGCGGAGCCGTCCAACGAAGATGCGCGCGTTTTCAAGAAAGGATTTGTGTGGTTTTTCGAGCGTGGCGATTTTCGCGCCGCTTGGGACGTGCGTTCCCGTCGAGGTCGCGTGCGCCAATCGCCCAACCCGTACTCGCTGGATACCGTGTTGCGCATCGCTCACACGCTGGTTCTCGCCGGCGAAGGCGGGTTCCTCATTCACGCCGCGAGTGCGATCCGGGACGGCCGGGCTTTTCTATTTTCGGGAGTCTCCGGCGCCGGGAAAACGACCATGGCGCGGCTGGCTCCGCCGGATGCCGACGTCCTTACCGACGAGATTTCTTACGTACGGCGTTGCAAACGCGGCTATCGCGCCTACGGAACCCCTTTTGCCGGCGAATTGGCGCGCGTCGGAGCGAATCTTTCGGCTCCGCTCGACACGCTCTACTTCCTGGTGCAGGGGCCGGAGAATAGGGTTGAGCCGGTGAGCCCAAGCGACGCGGCCCGCGCCCTCCTGCGTCACATTCTCTTCTTCGCGTGCGACCGGGATCTCGTCCAGCGCGTGTTCGACGCGGCCCTGGCATTTGTCTCCAGCGTCAACGTCGCGAAGCTTGTTTTTACGCCGGACTCTCGCGCGTGGGAATTGATCCAATGACCGAGAAATACATCGCTCGAAGCCGCGCCGTTGCCGCCCGGATTCTCGACGCCGAAATGATCATCATGTCCGCAACGGACTCGACGCTCTTTACTTTGAGCGAGGTCGCGACCGTCATCTGGCAGGCTGCCGACGGCCGCACGCCCCTTTCGCAGATCGTCCGCCAGCGCGTGTGCGCCGAGTTCGACGTCTGCCTCGACGATGCTTATCGCGATGCCGAAGCCTTTGCCGAAGACCTCGCTGGCCACGGAATACTTCGAATCTCGGACCGGCCAATCCTCGATGAAACCTCCGGCCCTCGGGTCCACCTGTGAGCCTGATGCAAAACCTGAATCAGAAGGCGCTGCGCCTCGGTGTGCCCCTCAGCGTCCACCTCGATGTGACCTACCGCTGCAACGAGCGCTGCGAGCATTGCTACCTCGAGCACGACGACCGCGGGGAGATGACCACCGCCGAAATCCGCGCCCTGCTGCAGCAGCTCGAAGAGGCCGGCGTGTTCTTCCTCACGTTGAGCGGTGGCGAGCCCTTGGTGCGCCGCGACTGCTTCGACATCATCGAGTATGCTCGTTCGCTCCAGTTCAATGTGAAACTCAAGACGAACGCCGTTCTCATCCGCGAACGGGAAGCTCGTCTTCTGCGCTCTCTCGGTGTCGAGCAGGTTCAGATCAGCGTCTACTCGCATCGCTCGGAAGTTCATGATTCGATCACCAGGCTTCCGGGCTCGCTCCGCCGAACCCTGGAAGGTGTTCGCCTCCTGAGAGAGCACGGTCTGAAGGTTTCGGTCGCAAATGTCCTGATGAAGTCTAACTCCGCCGATAGTGAAGGAGTGCGCGCAATGGCAGGCGAGCTCGGCGCGCACTACATGCTCGACCCGACCATCACTCCTATGATTGATGGTCGAACGGTGGTGCTGCAGTACCGCGCCGCGCCCCGTGAACTCGCGTCCGTCTTTCACAACTCTCAGCTCGTGGGCAATGTGGAAGAGTTTTGTGCGCCGCCTGCCCCGGTTGACGACGATATTCTCGATGGACTTCCCTGCAGTGCCGGCCACACCGCCTGCTACATCTCTCCCTACGGTGATCTGTACCCCTGCGTGCAGTTCCCCCTCGCTTGCGGCAATGTGCGGCGCGAAAGATTTCTGGACATCTGGCGAGACTCGCCGCAGTTACGCGAAGTCCGATCCATTCGCGGCAAAGACCTCGACACGTGTTCCTCATGCTCGCATCTGGGAACGTGTTCGCGATGCCCCGGCTTGGCCTTCATGGAAAGCAACATGCGCGGACCCTCCTCTGCCGACTGCGAGAAATCCTTTGTCCGCACGGGTATTCCGTCGGCGCAGATGATGGCCCCTGCGTCCACAGTGCGTCCCTCCGCGCTTCGGACTCTCGTTCAAATCCAGTTCACCACCTAAGCTGCACGTAGTCGCCGTACCCCCAAGAAGGGAAACGGATGGTCTACAGGGATTGTGGTAGGCCGAAGTAAGGCTTTAGCCCTATGGCGGTTCTGCGCCGACAAGGAATATTCTTCCGAAGGCTCGCCGTAGCGGATGAAGCTAACCCCCGGCGAATCAGACGATTAGCGTTCCACGGGCAACGGTATGCCCTTTGCTAGGCACAGGTAATGGCGGCGCCCGGCCAAGGTCACGACCCGTACTCCCTGTTTCGGGCAAAGAGGGCTGCTCGGCTCGCTCTCTTCCGGCGATGAGCCGGAATCTATCGCAAGTCCTGCTTGGAAATAGAATGAAACTCGGTCTACGGCTCATCGTATTTCTGGTTATCGGCATTACTCTCGTCACCTTCCTCATCGCGCGCAATCAGGTGAGGTCGGAAAAGCGAGGGCTCCGTGCCGATCTGGTGAGGCGCGCCGAGATTTTTGCCGAGAGCTTGCAAGATCTCGTCGAGCCCGCGCTGGAAAGAGGCTCGCGCGAACAACTCCGTCGCATCGTGGATCGGTTCGGAAATCGAGAAGGGCTCGCCGGCGTGGTCGTTTATGACGCCGAAGGGCACGTTCTTGCCGAGAGTTCCAGTCTCGTCAGCAGATTCAGCCCCCCGGCGGTTCCTCTCAAGCGCCTGGACGCCGCGAATCAGAGCGTCAGTGAGTTCGTGCAACTGAACGGCGAGGCCATGCATGCCTACTATTTGGCGCTGCACGTGAAGTCGCCGAATCGAATGGACGCCGTGCTGGCGGTTTTCCACGATGCGAGCTATATCGAAGCTCAAAGCGAACGCATTTGGCGCGATACTCTGTGGCACGTTATCGCCCAGGTGCTGCTGGTTGTTTTTGTCACGATTCTCATTATCCGCTGGACCGTTGTCCTTCCCATTTCGCGAACCGCTCAATGGATGAAGGATCTTCGTACAGGCCGTATATCATCGCGCCCGCCGGTTCCGTCGGAGGATTTTCTCGCCCCGTTTTCTCAAGAGGTCATGAATCTCGCGAAGAGCCTGTCGGAGGCCCGGGCAGCGGCGGAGGAAGAAGCCCGTCTGCGCGACACGGGTGTTTCCATCTGGACTGCCGAACGGTTGCGCGTCAGCGTGCAAAACAAGCTGCTCGGCCCGCTCTTCGTGGTTTCAAACCGCGAACCCTACATGCACGTGAACCGTGGCAAGAGCATCGAGACGGTTGTTCCCGCCAGCGGCCTGGTCACCGCGCTTGAGCCGATTCTCCGTGCCTGTAACGGTACATGGATTGCGCTCGGCTCCGGGGACGCGGATCACGCCACGGTTGATGCACACGATCGCCTGCGCGTCCCGCCGGACAATCCCGAGTACACTCTCCGTCGTGTTTGGCTGTCGAAGGAGATGGAACAGGGCTATTACTACGGCTTTTCGAACGAAGGGCTCTGGCCCCTGTGCCACATCGCTCACACCCGGCCCGTCTTTCGCGCGAGCGATTGGCAGGCCTACCAGGAAGCCAATCGCAGGTTCGCAGATGCGGTGCTCGATGAGTTGGGAGCTGCCCAGCAGGCCTTATTGCTTGTACAGGATTACCACTTTGCTCTGCTTCCTCGAATGGTGAAGCAAGCGCGGCCGGACGTTCGGATTGCTATCTTCTGGCACATCCCCTGGCCAAACCCGGAGGCTTTCGGGATCTGCCCGTGGGAGCGGGAGCTGCTCGACGGACTCCTTGGCGCCGACCTGGTCGGATTTCACACCCAGGCCCACTGCAATAATCTTCTCGAGACGGTGGACGCCGCTCTCGAATCCCGCATTGAATGGGAGCACTTCGCCGTGAAGCGCCACGGACATACGACGTTCGTGCGGCCTTTTCCGATCAGCGTTGATTTTCGCGAATCGCAGGCCGGTTCCGACGTTGCTCGCTCACCCTACGAGTTGCGGTCCTCTCTGCTGAAAAACCTCGGCGTCAAAGCCAGCTTCCTTGGAATTGGCGTGGATCGCGTCGACTATACCAAAGGCATTATCGAGCGCCTCCGTGGCATTGAGCGCTTCCTCGAGCGATATCCGTCCTACGTCGGCAAGTTCACGTTTGTCCAGATTGGCGCGCCAAGCCGCACCCACATTCAGCGTTACCAGGATTTCCTCACCGAGGTTCAGGCGGAGGCCGACCGGATCAACGCGCGCTTCCAGACGGCCGACTGGAAGCCTGTGGCGCTGCTGATGCGGCACCACGCCCACGGCGAGATCCTGCCGTACTACCGGGCTGCCGATCTGTGCATGGTGACGTCCTTGCATGATGGCATGAACCTCGTCGCCAAGGAGTTTGTTGCCACGCGCGACGACGAGGAAGGCGCCCTGATCTTGAGTCAGTTCACCGGAGCGAGCCGCGAACTCCGGGATGCAATCATCGTCAACCCGTATGACACGGACCAGGTTGCCGAATCGATCCGAATGGCTCTCGAGATGGACCCGGAGGACCGGCACGCGCGCATGCAGCGCATGAGGCGCATCGTTGGCGAACATAATGTCTATCGTTGGGCGGGAAATCTGATTGCCGAACTATCGGAAATCCGGATTGAAGAGACGGAAGCCGCTCTAAGCCAGCTGGGCCAGGAGAGTCTGTCTCGATGAGGCATGGCTGTCTGCGAGTCCATGCAACCCCGCCAGCGATAATACTGTCCAATTTTAGGGAGCGTTTGTGAAAGCTCACGAGCCATTCCAATTCGCGACCGCGTCGTATCTGGTCCGCATCGGCAACGAAGAGGCGGCGAGCCTGCTCGACCTCAAGAAAGGCATCGAAACCTGCAGCGATGCCTCCATCTTTCACCATACGTTTCAGACCCTCGGCAGCCATCACTACCTGACCGAGGGCTTTTCGAACGATTTCGCGCAATGGGTTCTTACAGCTTGCAACCGGCCCGCAGTCGCGGAGCGGCTGGCCTCGCTCGACATTCGCGACTACGTCTCGCTCGCCGAATTGCGCCGTGACCTGCGACACTTATTGACGGAGTACTGCGACGAAAACCCGAGGGAAGCCGCGCAGGCTGGCTTTGAATCTTTCTATTTCTGCGAAAGCATCGAGGAGAGAGTTCCACTGGGTTTCGACGCTTGGACGCTGGAACAGTTTCGCGACGGGCTAAAGGACCTGGCGCACGGTTCCTTGCAATTTCATTTCATCACTTCGCGTCTGCGTCTTCATCTGCGGACCAACGATTTTTCCCATTGGCTTTCGAAGGAGCTCGGCCTCCGCGACCTCGCGCAGAAGGTGGATCAAATCGATATCTACACGACGACACTCGATGACGCTCGCGCTACCATCTTGCACCTCGTCGGCAAAGAGCTCGGACGATGACTCAAACTCAAGTTCAGTCGGAGCCGCACGTCAACACGCTCGACGATTACACGCGCGTTCTCGGCAGCGCCGAAATCGCGGAAATGCGGACGCTGGCAAACCGCCTCCGCGGCAAATCTGTTCAAATGGTTAATTCCACCTCCGTCGGCGGCGGCGTGGCGGAAATGCTGAATCGCCTCGTTCCACTGATTCAGGAATTGGACCTGCGGATCCGTTGGGACGTCATCACCGGAGGCGACGATTTCTTCGCGATCACGAAGGCCTTTCACAACGCCCTGCACGGCGGAAGCTACGACATGCCGGACGAAAGCTTCCAGACGTTTCTTGCTTATTCCGAGCAGAATCGCGCGCGGCTTCAGTTCGATTCGGATTTCACGATCATCCATGACCCTCAGCCGGCTGCGCTCATAGAAGCTCGCCACGACGCGAAATCTCACTGGGTCTGGCGTTGTCACATCGACTTGTCCCAGCCCAATCGTCGTGTCTGGGACTTTCTCGCGCCCTATGTGAACCGCTACGATGCCGCGATTTTCTCTTCGCCCACTTTCGCGCGCCGTCTGCCCCTCCCGCAGTATCTCTTCTACCCGTCCATTGACCCACTTTCGGAAAAGAACCGGGAACTCGACCCGGAGGCGGTCGACGAAGTCTTGCGGCGATTTCAGATTGATCCGAAGCGCCCGATCCTCACCCAGGTATCGCGCTTCGACCGTCTGAAAGATCCGGTCGGGGTCGTCCGCGCGTACAAGCTGGTGAAGCGCTACTTCGACTGTCAACTCGTTCTCGCCGGCGGCAGCGCCAGCGATGACCCCGAGGGCGAGGCGGTTCTGGCCGAAGTCCGGGAAGCGGCCGGGAGCGATCCCGACATTCATATCCTGAACTTGCCCCCCTGGAGCGCCTTCGAAATCAACGCTCTGCAGCGGGGCTCGACCATCATCATTCAGAAGAGTCTCCGCGAAGGCTTCGGACTCACCGTCACCGAGGGTCTGTGGAAGAAGAAGCCCGTCGTTGCCGCAGCCGTTGGCGGCATCCCCACACAGGTGATCCACAAGTACACCGGGCTCCTCGCGTATTCGGTGGAAGGGACGGCCTATCAGGTTCGCTACCTTCTGTCGAATCCGGCGATCGCGGCGCGCCTTGCCGAGTGGGGGCACCAGCATGTTCGGGAGAATTTCCTCATTACGAGCAACGTGAGGCGCTATCTCACCCTGTTCCATCATTTTCTGGAGTAGCGCTCGAACGGTCGCTCAATCCGCCGGAAGTTTCTCGCCTTGTCGCAAGCCGTGCTGCGGTATGCTTGCCCCGCGTCAAATCTAAAGCCGGGAAGCCCGTCGTTTTCATTCTCGGTGGCCAAATCTCTTGGGGGAGATCGTGAACTATGGAGCTCGCGACCTTGACCTTGGCATGGACCGCCGCATCACGCGGCGCGATTTCCTGAATGGGTTTGGCATTGCCATCGGCAGCTCCGTTCTGACTCCCGGCCACGATTGGGTCACGTCTTTTGGTTCCCCGCCCGATGTTTTCGATCCCGAGAAAAGTGGCGACTACTACCCGCCCGCCCTCACCGGCATGCGCGGCACAACGGACGCCGTGATGCGCGTGGGCCATTCGCTCCGCGACGGGGAAAAGTGGCGCGCTCCGACGCCTGATTCCTCGGTCTACGACCTGATTGTCGTTGGCGGCGGAATCAGCGGACTTTCGGCCGCCTATTTCTTTTGCAAGGTCGCCGGTCCGAAGGCGAAGATTCTGATCCTTGAAAATCACGATGACTTCGGCGGCCACGCCCGTCGCAACGAATTCAAGGCTTCGAGCCGCACCCTCATCGGCTATGGCGGGACACAGTCGATCGCCGGCCCGAAGGGCTACAGCAAGGAAGCCATCGGGCTCATCCGCGACCTCGGAATTGACGTCCAGCGTTTCTACAGATACTTTGACCGGAATTTCTACCGGTCGCTGGGCCTCTCTCGCGGCGTCTTCTTCGACAAGGAAACGTTCGGCACGGACCGTCTCGTTGCGGGGCAAGGCACACTCCCTTGGCCGCAGTTCTTCGCCGCCGCTCCTCTCTCCGACGCGGCGAAAAAAGATCTCGTGCGGCTGCACACTGCCAAGGTCGATTACCTTCCGAATCTATCCCCGTGGGACAGAAAGGTTCTCCTCGCGAAGACCAGCTACAAGGACTACCTGCTGAAGTACGTCAAGGTTCATCCCGAAGCGATTCCGTTTCTGCAAAAGGAAACGTACGGACTCTACGGCGTCGGCATCGAAGCCGTTCCTGCGGGAGATCTTGCCGGCCTCGGCTTTCCCGGATTTCAGGGGATGAATCTCACAGGCCCGCCGGGACCTGGCCTCGGTGTCGAAGTCACGAAGCAATCGCTCGTCGAGCCGTACATCTTCCATTTTCCCGACGGCAACGCGTCCATCGCTCGGCTGCTCGTCCGCTCGTTGATTCCCGCCACCGCTCCCGGCCACACGATGGAAGATATCGTCACCGCGAAGCTCGACTACTCCCGCCTTGACGAACCCGATTCGCCCGTCCGCATTCGCCTCAACAGCACTGTCGTGCACGCGCGCAATGTCGACGATCCGTCCAACGCCAAAGAAGTGGAAGTCGTCTACCTCCGCAGCGGAGAAGCGCATTCCGTTCGCGCCTCCGCCTGCATTCTGGCCTGTTGGAACATGGTGATTCCCTACATGTGCCCGGAAATGCCCGAGAAGCAGCGCGAAGCGCTTCACTACGGCGTGAAGGTTCCGCTCGTCTACACGAACGTCCAGATTCGCAATTGGCAGCCCTTCAAGAAGCTCAGCGTCTCGAGCGTAAGTTGCCCCGGCAGCTACTTCGATTCCGTCGCGCTCGATTTTCCCGTCAGCATGGGCGATTATCATTTCCCGTCGAATCCGGACGATCCCTGCCTCGTTCACATGGAACACATCCCGTGCTCGCCCGGGCTTCCCGCCCGCGACCAGCAAATCGCCGGCCGCCAGGAACTTCTCACCACCACGTTCGCCACCTTCGAACGCAACATTCGTTCTCAGCTCGCCCGAATTCTCTCGGCCGGGGGATTCGATCCCGCCGCCGACATCCAGGCGATCACCGTCAACCGCTGGCCTCACGGCTACGCGTACGAATACAATTCGCTGTACGATCCGAACTGGCCGCCGGACCAGCAACCCTGTGTCATCGCCCGACAGCCGTTCGGCCGGATTTCGATTGCGAATTCGGACGCTGAGGCTCGCGCCTACACGGACGCCGCGATCAACCAGGCCTATCGTGCGGTCGGCGAAGTAGCGCGTCTCACGCGCGCCACCTCGGCGCGCGCCGCCGCCGGAAAGACACCATGAAGATCACAGACGCCAAAGTCATCATCTGCAGCCCGAGCCGCAATTTCGTCACCGTTAAGATCACCACCGAAGACGGCGTCTACGGCCTCGGCGACGCCACCGTCAACGGCCGCGAGCTCGCCGTCGCCAGCTATCTCTCCGATCACGTCCTGCCTCTGCTCATCGGCCGCGACGCCCGCCGCATCGAAGACACGTGGCAGTACCTCTACAAGGGCGCCTACTGGCGCCGCGGCCCTATCACGATGTGCGCGATCGCCGCGGTCGATACCGCCCTGTGGGACATCAAGGCGAAAAGCCTCAACGCTCCTCTCTATCAGCTTCTCGGCGGAGCCTCGCGCGATTCCGTCCTCGTCTACGGCCACGCCAGCGGCCAGGACATTGAGGAAACCGTCCGCTCCGTCCGGCATTACCTCGAGCTCGGCTATAAAGCCATTCGCGCGCAGTCCGGCGTTCCGGGCCTCGCCAGCACCTATGGCGTCGGCCGCGGCGACATGTATTACGAACCGGCCGAAAAGGGCGCCCCCACGGAAAATCTCTGGTCCACCGAGCATTATCTCCAATCCGTGCCGCCGCTTTTCGAGCGCCTGCGCCGCGAATTTGGCGCTGACGTTCATCTCCTTCACGACGCGCATCATCGCCTCACGCCCATCGAAGCCGCCCGCCTCGGCAAGAGCCTCGAGCCCTATCACCTCTTCTGGCTCGAGGATCCCGTTCCCGCCGAGCTCCAGGAAAGCTTCCGCCTGATCCGGCAGCACACCGTCACGCCGCTCGCCGTCGGCGAAGTTTTCAACACTGTCTACGATTGTCAGCTTTTGATCGAAGAGCAGCTCATCGACTACATTCGCACCACCGTCGTTCACGCCGGCGGAATTTCACACCTGAAGAAGATCGCGGCCCTCGCGGAGATTTATCACGTGCGCACCGGTTGCCACGGCGCCACCGACCTCAGCCCCGTCTGCCTTGCCGCCGCGCTCCATTTCGATTTGAGCGTCCACAATTTCGGAATTCAGGAATACATGCGCCACACCGACGAAACCGACAAGGTCTTCCCGCACGCTTACCGCTTTGAAAAAGGCGTCATGCATCCGGGCGACCGCCCCGGCCTTGGCGTCGACATCGACGAGAAGCTCGCCGCGCAGTACCCCTACGCGCGCGCCTATCTCCCCATCAATCGCAAACTCGACGGCACCATGCACAGTTGGTAGGCTTGCGGAGGTTTCCTTGAGAGTGCGGGCGCTCGCTTGCCCTGAGGCAAAGCCGAAGGGCTCCCGCTTTCTCTTCGCCGAAACTCGCTTCGACGCTGCCCACGTCTTTCTTTGAAATGAAGCTATCTCATAATTGGGCTGAGCTGCTGATCCTACGGCACTTAGATGGTCTGCAGCCTATTTATGAGATAAGTTCATTTCAAATTTGAAATTTGAGATCTCTTGCCCGGGCCTTCATTCCCCTCTCACCAAATCCTCCAGCGTCTGCCGCTTCCGGATCACGCGAAATCTAGTTCCCTCCACCAACACTTCCGCCGCTCTCTGCCGCGCGTTGTAATTCGACGACTGCACGAACCCGTACGCTCCCGCCGCCCAGACGACCAGCAAATCGCCCGCCTTCACCTCGGGCAACGGCCAATCGCGCGCCAGGAAGTCCCCCGATTCGCACACTGGCCCCACCACGTCCACGCGCCGCGTCGCCGATTCGCGCGCGCCTCGCACAGCTTTCGTCACCGCGTGTGCCGCCCCGTATAGAGACGGCCGAATCAAATCGTTCATCGCCGCATCCACGACCACAAACCGCTTCCCGCGGTTCTGCTTCACATACAGCACGCGCGTCAGCAGGACGCCCGCCGGACCGATCAGCGCCCGCCCCGGCTCGACCAGCAGCTTGCACCCGAGCGGCCGCACGACGCCCGCAAGTTCTTGCGCGTACTCCGCCATATCGAGCGGCGTCTCTTTCGTATACCGGATGCCCAGCCCGCCGCCGATATCGACGAAATCGAGCCGGACGCCGTCGCCCGCAAGTTCGCGGACATATGCCGCCAGCTGCCGGACCGCCCGGCGAAACGGCCCCAGCGACAGAATCTGTGACCCGATGTGCGCGCTGATTCCGCGCCACGCAATCCACCGCGAGCCCTTGTGTGTCAGGTACGCTCGGCGCGCTTCCGGCCACTCCATCCCGAACTTGTGGCGCCGGTAGCCCGTCGAGATGTGCGGGTGCCCGCCCGCCAGAATGTCCGGATTCACGCGAATCGCCGCGCCCGGCGGAGCGCCGCCCGCTTTCACGTGCCGCGCCGACTCGCTCACCAGCACCTCAAGTTCGGCTTCTGACTCCACGTTGAACAGCAGAATCCCCGGCCGCCTGGCCTTTGCTGTGCGATACCCGATCGCTTCGCGGATTTCCTCGCGCGACTTGCCCACGCCCGAGAAGACGATTCGTTCGCCGCCCACTCCCACGCGCCGCAGCCGGTCGAGTTCCCCGCCTGAAACGATGTCAAACCTGCTGCCGAGCCCTGCGAACACCCGCAAAATTGACAAGTTCGAGTTGGCCTTCAGCGCGTAGCAAATCGCATGCGGCAACGCTCCAAACGCGCGATCGAGCCGCCGGTAAGCCTCCTCGATGCTCCGCTGGCTGTAGACGTACGTCGGCGTCCTCACCCGCTCGGCGATCCGTTCGAGTGCCACGCCCTCGCAACAGAGCCCGCGTGCGTTACCGCGCGCCGCCCCATAAGAAAATTCCGGCGTGTATTCCGCCGGATCCGTTTCCTGCCGCGCCGTGTGCCCCTTCGCCAAATCTCCCCTCGCCTCCGTCGTCGGCCAGTCCTCAGCCCATCTGTGGAACGTCCGCGAGCTCGGCCGGCTTCGAATCGCTCATCATACAATCTCCCCGCCCCAATTCTGAATCGACTTCCACGGAGTGGAAGCCCCGGACCTTTAGTCCGGAGGGCGGCCTTTTTACCCTGACATCGGAAGGGCAGGCCGCCCGAACGAAGCTCCCAAAATCACCCGGGCTCTAGCCCTGGGACTCCTCCACGTGCCCAGGATCTGCCTTTGTACTGAAGCTGTTGCCGTTTGGGTGGGAGCCCCCGACTTTCAGTCGGGGGAGCAGGCCTTCAGGCCCGCGAAAGAGGCAGCCGTCGTTGATTGTGCTTTAGCCCTGGGGCCCCTCCGCGCGCCCAAGATCCGCCTTTGTACTGAGGCTGTTGCCATTTGGGTGGGAGCCCCCGACTTTCAGTCGGGGGAACGCGGCCTTGAGGCCGCGTGAAAGAAGCCCCCAAAAATAACGGGGCTTTAGCCCTGGGACTCCTCTGGCGCGCCTTCCTGTGCGGCCTCTGCGTCTCTGCGGTTCGCTTCTCTCCGTCTCTTGCCTTTGCCTCTTCAAATCTGAAATCTGAAATTTCAAATCGGCCCGCCGAGGGCGTTCGTTCCTGGTAGGGGTACGGCATGCCGTGCCCGCAGTCGCTCTGGTTTCTCTCTTAATAGGTGCACGGGGTACCGTGCACCGTCGTAGCGCTAGCGTCTCGCCGGCTCTGTCGCCTTTCTCTGAAATGTCCAATTTCAAACTCGAAATATCTAGCTCGGGCCAGCGCGCCTGATCGGGACGCGGGCACAGTGCTCCGCCGCAGCGCCGCTTGCCCCAAGCAAAATCGGAGCGGTCCGCGGCTCTTCTGCTCGTTGAAATTATTTGAGATCTCAAATTCCCAATTTCAAATCGGATGGGGTTCTGGCGTACGCAAACGTCGGCAAGCGTGAATCATCCAATTGAACGGCTTCGCCGCTTTCGTCCACGCGCCCGGGAGCCTGTCTTGGCGGTTACGAACTTGTAGGCCATCGCGAGCAGGTCTCGCAGCACAGCGGAATTGACGCGCGACAGTCGAACCAAGACAGTGGCATACCCCACATAGTGGTCCGTCACGTAGTAAACATCGGGCGCTTCCGCGAGCAGTTGTGCGCGATCGGCGAAATCCACTCGTACGGCAAGCGATCCGGGTTCGGCCGAACGATGAACGGGGATGCAGGCCAAGAGCTTTCCATGAACCTTCAGTGCCGGTGAGCCGTACGCCGTGCCTTCCTCCACGCCCGGCAACGCAAGTCCGATTTTCCGCACGGTCTCGAAGTCGATTGTGCGCTTAACCATCCCGAAACCCCTCCTGTCCCGCTCATCATACAATCTGCTCCGTCCGCCCAGCCCACGCAGCCGTCGCGCCCTGCCGATTCCGAATCATCATCCTCGTCTGTGCCATTGTCTTCAGAGTTTGCCCCTAAGGCCGCTGAGGCATGCTAGGCGAAATCGAAGGACGGTTGGCTCAGGGTAGGAAGTTAGCTTAGTATCCACGGCAGGAGAAACCACAAATGCAAGTCCTCACTGCCGCCGAAGTTGCCGAGTGGCTTCGCGGATTCGAGAATCTCGGAAATCGGGATGACTACGTCCATGGCGATGAAGACGAGCTGTTTTTCACCCATCCGGAGGCCGCTTGCATCGATTTGGAATACCCGCCAAGGCTGGAGCGGCTTCCCTTCTTTGCTCATTGCGTTGCAACAATCGGCTATGAAGACCAATACTTCGATGGAGCCTTGATGTGGTTCAAGCAGTGGGGCGTCTGGAACCGGTTCGATGAAGGCATTGGATACCGCATCGTGGAACGAATGAATGCCGCTGCTGGTCAGTCGACATCATTTGAAGCGGCTCCGGGCCATCGATTTCGTGCCGACGAGCTTCCCGATGCGATTGGAATGCTGCTCCAACCGATGGTGTTCGCGTGGGATGCTTTCTACCTGCCACGATGGTCGTACGGTACGGGCGACTTCTTTCTGTGCATAAGTCATGATTCGTTCGTCAGCGTTGTCACGCGGACAAAGGCGTACGACAGAGTCTTTCACCAGCTAGAACAACTTGACCTCAACCCCAGGTCGGCAAACCGCGCGCGAGCAAACCGTTTCTGCCGGCGGCCGTAATCGTCGGCCAATCGTGTCGATAGCTCCCATCACCTGACACTCTAAGTTGACTTCACCCCATCCCCCCGCTACACTTTTCCCGTTCTTGGTAGAGGTGCGGAGGCCATCAGTAGCCGGGCCCGATTCTCCGAGCAGCTTCGGAGGCCTTGGCGAAAGGGGCACAAGTAGTTACTCCGCCGAAGTCGTCCTTGTAGCTGATGCTGGGACGGTTGGGGGATACTCCTAACGAGTATCCACTGTCATCCGTCACAAACGGATGGAGCGCTATCGAGGAGTGAAGAAGCCCCAGCCGTCCTTCCTTCTCTCTGCTCCATCCACAAAGGCCCTGAAGAACGATGAACGTCTTTGAGCTCACTCGTGCCCTCGTGGACATTGAGTCGATCACCAACGGCGAAGCGCAGGTCGGTGCCTACCTGTTCGATCACCTCTCGCGGTTCGCCGCAGCCACGGGCGGGCGCGTCGAGAGAATGCACGTCGAAGCTGGCCGCTTCAACGTCCTCGCGTTTTGGGGCAATCCCGTCGTCACCCTTTCGACTCACATGGACACCGTGCCGCCCTTCTTCCCCTCGCGCGAGGACTCCGAATATATCGGCGGGCGCGGCTCCTGCGACGCCAAAGGCATCATCGCGTCGATGATTGTCGCGGCTGAAAAATTGCGCGCCGACGGCGTCGAGAACTTCGGCTTGCTCTTCGTCGTTGGCGAGGAGCGCAACAGCGCGGGAGCCGCCGTCGCGGCGCAATCTCCTCACGGCTCGGTCTACCTGATCAACGGCGAACCCACGGAAAACATGCTCGCTCTCGCCTGCAAAGGTGCTTTGCGCTTCGAAGTCTCGGCGCGCGGCAAAATGGCCCACTCCGCGTATCCCGAACTCGGCGAGTCCGCGATCGACGCACTTCTCGACGCGCTCGAAGCGATCCGTCGCGTCCCGCTCCCGAAGGACGATTTGCTCGGCGCCTGCACCCTGAACGTCGGAACGATTTCCGGCGGGCGCGCGCCCAACGTTGTCGCCGATTCCGCACGCGCGGAGATTCTGATTCGCCTCGTTGGCGATCCCGCGCCGATGCGCGACGCGATGGCTACCGCGGTCGACGGCCGAGCGGAGCTCAAAGAAATTCTGTGCGCTCTCCCCGTCTATTTTGAGGACGTCGAAGGCTTCCCGACCACCGTCGTTTCGTACACGACCGATGTGCCGATTCTCAGCCCGAGTTGGGGCAAGCCCATGCTCATCGGTCCCGGCAGCATCCACGTCGCGCACACGCCGGACGAACGCGTCGCGAAGCTTGAGCTAAAGGAAGCGGTCGGCATCTATTCGAATCTCGTCCGCCGATTGTTGGCCAATTGATATGAACCTCGCCATCATCGGCTACGGAAAAATGGGACGCCTGATCGACCGCCTCGCGCCCGAACATGGTTTCGACGTCAAGCTCCGCGTTGGCCATGAAAACAATGGCCGCGGCGAAGCGCTTACGCGCGAAAGCCTTCGCGACATCGCCGTCGCCGTCGAATTTTCCACGCCCGCCGTTGCGCCCGGAAACATCGAGCGCCTGGCCGCCCTCGGCGTCAACGTCGTCACCGGCACCACCGGCTGGACGAAAGAAATGGACCGCGTTCGCTCGGCCGTCGAGCGCGCCGGAACAGGCTTGGTCTGGAGCCCGAACTTTTCGGTCGGCATCCACATTTTCTCGCAGCTCGTTTCGGAGGCGGCGCGGCTCATGTCCCGCCAGCCCGAATACGGCGCGTGGGCTTGGGAAATTCATCACGCCGCTAAGAAAGATGCGCCGTCGGGGACGCTGCTCGCACTCGTCGAGAAGATGAAGCTCGCCGGCTACACCTCCCGCATCGACACCAGCTGCAGCCGCGCCGGCGCGGTCCCCGGGACGCACGAAATCGGCTTCGACTCCCTGGCAGACACCATCACCCTGCGCCACACGGCTCGCAGCCGCGACGGCTTCGCCTGTGGGGCTTTGCGTGCCGCCCGGTGGGTGGTCGGCAAGAAAGGCTTTTTCGATTTTCGCGACATCGTGGGCGAGCTCGAATGAGAATTTCTAATCTATACAGTGAAGATTAGAAATCGCCGTAAGTTGTTGAAAACAAAGGGCGATTGCAACTCCTAATCTATACAAAATGGCTAATTCAGAGACTGAGGAGGATCACATGTTTTTGGGATGCGGCACGGCACTCGTAACGCCTTTTCGGCGGGACCAGTCTCTCGACGAGGACGCGCTCCGTCGTTTGGTGCGTCGCCAAGTCGATGCAGGCATCAGCTTTCTCGTTCCCTGTGGAACGACGGGCGAGAGCCCCACTCTTTCGCACGACGAGCAGCTTCGCGTCGTCGAAATCACGGTCGAGGAGGCGCGCGGCCGCGTCCCCGTTCTCGCCGGCGCCGGCGGCTACAACACCGCCGAAGTCATCGCCCGCGCCCGCGAGTTCGAATCCCTCGGCGCCGACGGCATCCTCTCCGTCACCCCGTATTACAACAAGCCGACGCAAGAAGGCCTCTACCAGCATTACATGGCGATTGCGTCGGCGATCTCCTTGCCGATCATTCTCTATAACGTTCCCGGTCGCACGGGCGTGAACATCGAGCCGGCAACGGTCAGCCGCCTCGCCGGCATCGAGAACATTGTCGGCATCAAGGAAGCGTCTGGAAATATCGGCCAAATGGCCGCCATTGCCGCGCGCGTGCCCGCACGATTCGCAGTGCTCTCCGGTGACGATTCGGTGACTCTTTCGCTGATGGCGATTGGCGGACGCGGAGTGATTTCGGTGGTCTCGAATGAAATTCCAGCCGAAATGACGCGCCTTACGCAGCTGTGCCTCGCGAACGATTTCGCGGCGGCGCGCGAGATTCATCAGCGCTACTCTTCGCTTATGGAGGTCAACTTCGTGGAATCGAATCCGATTCCGGTGAAGGCCGCGATGGCGATGATGGAGCTTCTTGAGCCGGTCTGGCGGCTCCCGCTGGTGGCGCCGAAGGCCGAGAATCTGGCCAAGATCCGCGCCGTGCTCGACTCCGCCGGCCTGATTCAACAAGCATATGCTGCAAGCTGAAATCGAGCAGCTGTTCGACGAGGCGCCGACCGCATGCATTCCGGCACATTCGCGCCTCTTCGCTCAATTCAAGGATGCCCTGAATTCCGGCGCAGTTCGTGCCGCGGAACCCGACGCGTCATCGCCGACCGGTTGGCGCGTAAATCCATGGGTCAAGAAGGGAATCCTGCTGGGATTTCGGATGGGCGGGATTGTCGATATGTCTATCGATCCGTCGCGCCAGCCCTTCTTCGACAAGGCCACATATCCGGTGAAGCAATTCAACGCCGAGTCGGGCGTGCGCATCGTCCCCGGCGGTTCGAGCATCCGCGACGGCTGTTTTGTCGGCAAGGGTGTGACGTGCATGCCGCCAATGTTCATCAACGTGGGCGCGTACGTTGGGGATGGCACGCTCATCGATTCTCACGCGTTGGTGGGAAGTTGCGCGCAGGTCGGCAAGAAGTGCCACATTTCCGCGGGCGCACAGATTGGAGGCGTGCTCGAGCCTGTGGGTGCAATGCCCGTAGTGATTGAGGACGAAGTTCTCGTCGGCGGGAATTGCGGAGTCTACGAGGGTTCGATCGTGAAACGCCGCGCGGTGGTGGGCACGGGCACGATCCTGAACCGCTCGACGCCGGTCTATGACATCGTTGCCGGAGTGGTTCACGCCGCCACGGATGAGGCGCCGCTTGTGATTCCGGAGAATGCGGTCGTGGTGGCGGGATCCCGTGCGATCGAGCACGGGCATGGCAAGGACTGGGGGCTCTCTCTGTACACGCCCGTGATCGTGAAGTACCGAGATGCAAGAACCGACGCGAAGGTGCAGCTGGAAGATTTGCTGCGCTGAAGGCGAGCTCTCGAGAAGCTGAGTATGCACGCAGCGCTGATTTCGATGGCGCTCCTTCGAAATCGCGGCTTTTCCCTGACCCAAGCGGCATCGATGCATTGCATCCAAAATACGAATGGCACATGACTGGCCGCAACTCATCCGCCGCTCTCCGCGTGGGTGTATAGTTTTGTGGAGCGCGGCCGCTCGGAAGACCAGTTCTGTCCTCTCACCGTGAGCCGGAGACAGTGCGTACCCGCGTGTCTGAGATGAAAAAACCGCTGCTGCGAGTGATGAAATTCGGCGGCACTTCCGTTGGTGACGCCTCCTGCATCGCGCGCGTCGCGCAGATTGTCCGCGACGCTTCGCGCGACAGTTCCATTGTCGTTGTCGTCTCCGCGATGCGTGGCGTGACGAATTCGCTGATCGACGCAGCGACGCGAGCCGAGGCTGGCGAACGCGATTACGTCCGCCAGGTCTTCGACACCTTGCGCAAGCAGCATGACGCGGCGCTCGCTGCCCTGATTCGCGCCGGCGCAGGGCGCGCGGCTCTCGAGGAGTCGATGCAGGCGATCTTCGCCGAGGGCGAGCGCCTGTGCGACGGCACGGCTCTGCTGCGCGAGTTGACTCCACGAACGCTGGATTCGATTTCGAGCCTGGGCGAGCGGCTCTCCGCGCCGATGGTTGCGGCGGCGCTTGTCGACCTCGGTGTCGGGAGTGAGGCGGTCGACGCCACGGATTTGATCGTCACGGATTCATATCACGGCCGCGCCGAGCCGCTGATGGAGCGGACGCGCGAGCGCTCTCAGGCCCGGTTGAAGCCGCTGCTTGAGCGGGGGATCGTTCCGGTTGCCACAGGGTTCATCGGCGCGACGGACCAAGGCGTGCTGACCACACTCGGCCGCGGCGGGTCCGACTACTCCGCGACGATTCTCGGCGCCGCGCTCGACGCGGACGATATCGTCATTTGGACGGATGTCGACGGTGTACTGACCGCCGATCCGCGCCTGGTTCCGGACGCGCGCACGATTGCCGAAATTTCCTATCGCGAAGCAGCTGAACTGGCTTACTTTGGAGCCAAGGTGCTCCACCCAAAAACGTTGCGCGCCGTGATGCAGGCGCAGATTCCGGTCTGGATTCGGAACAGCTTTGCGCCCGAGAAGGCCGGCACGAAAATCACACCGCAGGGGCGAAGTAACGGCGGAGGCGTCAAAGCCTTGACCGCGATCAAGGACGTTGCGCTGATCGCCGTGGGGGGGCCCGGGATCGTCGGAGTGCCCGACGTAGTGGGCCGCACCTTTTCGACGACGGCAGCGGTACGCGCCAACGTCCTGCTGATTTCGCAATCGTCGTCGCAGAACGATATATGCTTCATCGTGGCGTCGACGGACGCGGAACGAACGGTGGATGCGCTGCGAAGCGAGTTTTCCCAGGACGTCGCGCACGAAGCTGTCGAGCACATCACCGTCGATCCAAACATCGCGATCGTGGCAGTCGTCGGGGGAAACATGCACGGCACACCCGGCGTCGCAGGCCGGACGTTCAGCGCGCTGGGCCGTGAAGATGTGAACGTCATCGCGATCGCGCAGGGCTCGTCCGAGTGCAATATCTCTTTCGTGGTGGAACAGAAGCACATGAAGGCGGCTCTGGCCGCCGTGCATCGCGAGTTCAATCTTGCCGGGCGGGTCGCGTCCGAGATGACTCCGACGCGCGGCTGATGATCATGGAGAAGATTGCAAGTCTGCCGGAAAAAGTGACGAAACGCGCGACGCAGCGCTGCATCGCGCGTGCGTGTGGCGAGGGGTACGATCTCTCCGAGCGCATCTGCGTTTGCCCGCGTTGCGGCGGGCCTCTCGAAGTCGAAATTCGCGTGGATCGTTCAATCGATCCGGGAGCTCTGCGAGGCCTGTGGAAGTCCCGCGCAGCGTCCGAGCATCCTCGAGACCTTAGCGGCGTCTGGCGTTATCGCGAACTGCTCCCCTTCGACGACTCCGTGCCCATCGTTACGTTGTTCGAAGGGAATACGCCCCTCTACGATGCGCCGCGCTGCGCTGAATATTCCGGCCTGTCGCAACTGCGCCTCAAGCACCAGGGCTGCAATCCTACCGGGTCGTTCAAAGACACCGGGATGACGGTTGCAGTGACGCACGCCCTTCGCGTGGGTGCGCGCACGGCCGTTTGTGCGAGCACCGGCAACACCTCGGCCAGCCTTGCGGCATACTCGGCGCGCGCGGGTTTGCAATGCCTCATCTTGGTGCCGCGCGGACAGATCACTGCTGCGAAGCTCGCGCAAAGCATGGATTATGGCGCGATCGTGTGCGAGATCGGCGGGAATTTCGACGACTGCATGCGCCTGGTTCAAGATCTTGGTGAGGAACCCTCGATTTACGTTGCGAACTCGATCAATCCGTTTCGCATCGAAGGACAGAAAACAGTTGCCTTCGAACTGATGGAACAGTGTGGTTGGCGCGTTCCCGACCACGTCGTCGTTCCCGGCGGGAACCTTGGCAACAGTACGGCATTCGGCAAGGGGTTCGCAGAGATGCTTGCTCTTGGTCTTGTCGATCGTATGCCGAAGCTCAGCGTGATTCAGGCTGAAGGCTCCGCTCCCTTTGCTCGTCTGTTTGCCGGCCTCAAGCGAAGCCGATCAGCCAATGAAGCCGCCATGCCGAAGGAGCTGACTCCCCAGGGAAATCCGCAAACGCTTGCCACCGCCATCAAGATCGGCGCGCCCGTCTCCTGGAAGAAGTCCCTGCGCGCGGTCGTACGTTCTGGCGGCGAAGTAACCGCTGTCAGCGAGCAGGAAATCGCCGATGCGAAAGCCATGATCGGCCGCGACGGCATTGGCTGCGAGCCGGCTTCCGCCACCACGATCGCGGGAATCCGGAAGCTGGTGGCTGCCGGGCACATCCGCCCCAACGAGTCGGTGATCGCCGTGCTGACGGGGCACCTGTTGAAAGATCCGGATTACGTCAGCAACTATCATCGCGGGACTCTCTCAATGCCTCCCGATGCCGACGGGAATCGCAGCGGCCAGGCGATTGCGGGAGCGTTCCGAAATGTTCCGGAACAAGCGGCGGCAAGCAAGTCCGCCGTTCTCGAGCTTCTGCGGCGCCGCGCGTGAGCCTTTATCTATGACGTCCTCTCGTGAGTTCTCAATCGACGTTCGCGTTCCTGCCTCGACCGCGAATCTGGGCGCTGGATTCGATTGCCTCGGCCTGGCACTGGAGCTGTACCTGAGTGCTCGGGCCACAATCGTGTGGGGGCCCGGCGCCCGCGTGGTCGCTCGCAGCCGAGGTGTGCGGGGGAGCTCGGCGCTTCCAAGTGCGCCGGAGGAGAATCTGATTTTCCGCGCGATGCGTCACACAGCGGATCGCGAGGGCTTCCAGCTTCCACCCATTCGTCTCGCGGTGCAGAACGACATTCCCATGGCCAGCGGCCTGGGAAGCAGCGCAGCGGCCACCGTCGCCGGAGTTGTGCTCGGCTTCGCCGTCGCCCGTCGCGCCGTGCCGAAAGAAGCGGCGCTGCAATATGCGGCTGAGGTCGAAGGTCACACGGACAATGTTGCGGCATCGCTTCTCGGCGGCCTCGTCGTCACGGTCGCCCGGCCGGACGGCAGCGTCATCGGTGTTCAGAAGCGTTGGCCCAAGATGATCCGCGTCGTCGCGGTCACTCCGCTTTTTTCGCTCGAGACGAACAGATCGCGTGCTGTGCTGCCCAAGATGGTTGAGCGCGCCGACGCCGTGCACAATCTGCAGCGGTCGGCCCTTCTCGTGGCAGCTCTCGAGGAGCGCCGCTACGATCTCATCTGGGACGCGCTGCAGGATCGATTGCATCAGCCGTACCGGCAAAGGCTCATTCCCGGTCTCGAGGACGTCTTGGCTACGCCTCGAATGCCTGGTCTGCTGGGACTTGCCCTTAGCGGCGCAGGGCCGAGCGTCGTCGCCTTGGCGACGGACCGCTTCGAGAAGATCGGCAGCGAAATTGCCAGACGCTTCGAGAAAAACGGGCTTACCGCGACATTTCAGACATTCGAGGTGGCGCAGGAGGGCTTCTCCACTTCGGAGAAGCACCTTCGCCAGCGGCAAATGGCGGCGCAGCCCTGAACCGCTGGAAACGGAGCGTTGCGTGTTAGCGTCTATCATCAAGCGTGTGGTAAAGAATCTAGTTCTTGCCTGGGCTCTCACGCATCAATTGCTTGTATGTTTCGAAGCCCGTTCTGGAGATGGGGAGTAGCGAATAGATGTGGATAGTTCGTCTCGCTTTACGCAGGCCCTACACCTTTATCGTCGCCTCTATTCTGCTGCTGATTCTCGGCACTGTTTCGATTCTGCGCACTCCGACGGATATCCTCCCGAATATCGACATCCCGGTCGTGAGCGTTCTTTGGACGTACAACGGGCTTTCGCCGGACGAGATGTCGAACCGGATTGTTTTTAATTACGAGCGGTTTCTCACTACGACGGTCAACAATATCGAGCACATTGAATCGCAGTCGTGGAACGGCCGGGCAATCGTTAAGGTCTTCTTCCATTCTGGCGTGAACATCGGAAACGCCGTTGCCCAGGTTACCTCGGTTTCCCAGACTGCCGTCCACTCGATGCCGCCAGGGACGCAGCCTCCCCTCGTCATTCAATACAACGCATCATCTGTTCCCATTCTGCAGCTGGCGCTCTCTGGCCAGGGCCTCACAGAACAGCAGCTCGGTGACCTGGGCTTGAATTTTCTCCGCACGTCTCTCGTGACCATCAATGGAATCGCGATTCCGTATCCCTACGGAGGAAAACAGCGCCAGATCGAGGTGGACCTGAATCCTGCTCAGTTACAGTCGAAAGGCCTCTCGCCACTCGATATCGTTAACGCGATTGACGTTCAGAGCCTGATCCTGCCCGCCGGTACCGCGAAAATAGGGACCTTCGAGTATCAGGTGGATATGAACGGCGCTCCTCAGAGCGTCGCGGAGCTTAATGCCTTGCCGGTCAAGACGGTCGGCAGCTCCACGATCTACATCAAAGACGTGGCGAACGTGCGGGATGGCTACCCGCCCCAAACGAATATCGTCCGCGTCAACGGCCAGCGCTCCGCGCTGATGGTCATCCTGAAAAACGGCGACGCCTCTACGCTCAACATCATCTCGAATGTGAAGGAACAGCTCCCGACCATCGCCGCCGGCCTTCCGCCGCAATTGAAAATTGATCCGGTGTCGGATCAGTCGCTCTTCGTCAAAGCGTCGATCAGCGGGGTCATTCGCGAAGGCGTGATTGCCGCGGTGCTGACCGGACTCATGATCTTGCTGTTCCTCGGAAGCTGGCGCAGCACGCTGATCATTGCGGTGTCCATCCCGCTCTCAGTCCTCACGTCGCTCATCGTCCTCAGTGCTCTGGGAGAGACGATCAACATCATGACCCTCGGAGGTTTGGCTCTCGCCGTGGGTATCCTCGTCGACGATGCGACCGTTGAGGTCGAGAACATCAACCGCAACATCGATCAGGGGAAGGAAATCATTCAGGCGATTCTGGACGGCGCATCCCAAATCGCTGTGCCCGCCCTCGTCTCCACCCTATCGATCTGCATCGTGTTTGTGCCGATGTTCTTCCTGTCCGGTGTCGCGAAATACCTGTTCGTGCCGCTCGCGGAAGCAGTGAGCTTCGCAATGCTCGCCTCCTACGTCCTCTCGCGAACGCTGGTTCCCACGATGGCGCGATATCTCTTGGCCTCGACAACGGAAGAGGAACGGAAGGAGGAGATTCTCCGTTCTCGCAATCCGTTGGTGCGCATGCAGGCGAAATTCGAGGCGGGATTTGAACGTTTCCGCGATCGCTACCACCGTTTGCTCGGGGTTTGCGTCCACCATCGCAGCGCCTTCATGATCTGCTTCTTTTCCGCTTGTATTCTCTCGTTCGCGCTTCTTCCCTTCGTCGGGCAGGATTTCTTTCCATCGGTCGATAGCGGCGAATTCAAGCTCCACATGCGCGCACCCACCGGAACGCGGATCGAAGAAACGGCTGCGATCTGCGACCGCGTCGAGAACGACATCCGCGCGCAGATTCCTCCTTCGGAGCTTGCCAGCATCATCGACAACATCGGCCTGCCCTATAGCAGCATCAATCTCTCGTACAGCAACTCAGCTCCCGTCGGAACCGGCGACGCCGATATTCAGGTCGAGCTGGCCAAGGACCACCGGCCCACGGCGCAGTATGTCCGCAGCTTGCGGCAGCGGCTCACGCGCGATTTTCCCGGGATCACCTTCTATGAGATTCCCGCCGATATCGTCAGCCAGATTCTCGATTTCGGTCTGCCGGCTCCAATCGATATTCAGGTCGTGGGACGCAATCTCACGGCGAATCGCGCCTTCGCGGACCAGCTGCTCGATCAATTGAAGTATGTTCCGGGAACCGCCGATCTTCGCATCCAGCAGGTGTTCAATCAGCCGAAAATCCACATCGATGTGGACCGGACGAAAGCGCAGCAGATCGGCTTTTCCGAACTCAACGTGGCGCAAAACTTGCTCATTTCGCTGAGCGGCAGCTTCCAAACCCAGCCGACGTTCTGGCTCGATCCGAAAACGGGAGTGAGCTACAGCATCGACACGCAGACGCCACAGTACCGCACGGACTCTTTGCAGAATCTCGAAAATATCCCCGTATATGCCAAGACCGTGAGTAACCCCGAAATCCTCGGCGACGTGGCTCGGTTTAGCCGCACCTCGGAAATGGGGCTCGTTTCCCATTATAATGTCCAGCCCGTGATCGACATTTTCGGGGCCGTGCAGGGGCGCGACCTCGGCGGAGTGGCTCGCGATATCGCGCCGATCCTCGACCGTGCGAAGACCCAATTGCCGCGCGGTTCGCAGCTCGTCGTTCGAGGTGAGATCCAGACGATGAACGCCTCATTCGTGGGACTGCTTTTGGGGCTCATGTTCTCCATTATTCTCGTCTACTTCCTCATCGTCGTGAACTTCCAGTCGTGGTTGGACCCCTTCGTGATTCTCATGGCCTTGCCCGCGGCGCTCGCCGGGATTGTCTGGATGCTTTTCGTGACCGCAACCACGGTGAGCGTCCCTGCGTTGACGGGAGCCATCATGTGCATGGGCGTGGCCACGTCCAACAGTATCTTGCTGGTCAGCTTCTCGAAGGAAAAGTTGCAGGAGGGAAAGACGCCTTCCGAATCGGCTCTCGAAGCGGGTTACACGCGTTTCCGCCCGGTCTTGATGACGGCTCTGGCGATGATCATCGGCATGCTCCCCATGTCGCTGGGTTTGGGTGAGGGCGGTGAGCAGAATGCTCCCCTCGGCCGTGCTGTGATCGGCGGCCTTCTTTTTGCTACTCTAGCTACACTGTTCTTCGTTCCCGTGTTCTTCAGCTTTGTGCACTCACTGGGTCATAAGGAGACGCGCAGTCCGGCCCAATGAAGCCGTTGGAACCGGCTCCACGTTGGGCTCATCTAAGTAACAGCCATCCCGGACAAGGAATCTATGATTGAGATGGAAGACAACACAGAGCGCAGCGGAACCGTCGCCGGGGCGCGGTCCTCTGCCCCGGCCTCGCCAAGACGCGGCCTCCTGACGGCGATTGCGCTGTTACTGATCGTTGCCTTGGTGGTCGTCGCGGGAATCGTTCCGCGGCTCAAGGCTCGCGCGGCTTTGGCCGTCGAGACCAGGGAGTTGGCCATTCCGACGGTCAGCGTGATTCACGCGAAGCTGGGCGCACCGCAGTCGGAAATCGTTGTCCCCGGCAACATGCAGGCGTTCATGGACGCTCCCATCTACGCCCGCACCAGCGGTTATCTGAAGAAGTGGTACGTGGACATCGGCGCTCACGTGAAGTCCGGGCAGTTGCTCGCCGAGATTGAAACTCCGGAAGTCGACCAGCAGCTGGAACAAGCCCGCGCGGATTTGACCACGGCCATCGCCAACTTGACTCTGTCCGAAATTACGGCCAAGCGCTACGAAGGCTTGAAGAACACCGACTCGGTTTCGAAGCAGGATGTCGACAACGCCGAAGGGGACTACCAGGCCAAGAAGGCGATGGTGGCGTCGGCGCAATCGAACGTTAAGCGGCTGGAGGAACTGCAGTCTTTCGAGAAGATTTACGCTCCCTTCGACGGCGTCATCACCGCTCGCAACACGGACGTGGGCCATTTGATTAATTCCGGTGCCGGCGCGCCGGCCACCGAGCTTTTCCATATGGCATCCACGAAGATCTTGCGCGTGTATGTCAACGTGCCCCAGCAATACTCGCAATCCGCAAAGCCTGGCCTCGCTGCGGATTTGACCCTTCAGGAATTTCCCGGCCGCCGGTTCGCCGGACGCCTGGTTCGCACGGCCGATTCCATAGATCTGACCACTCGCACCCTGCTCGTCGAAGTCGACGTCAACAACCCGACGGGAGAACTCCTGCCGGGCGCTTACACGGAGGTCCATTTGAAGGTTCCGTCGGGCGCCCCGAGCTTCATTCTCCCTGTCACCGCGCTCGTCTTCCGTTCGCAGGGGACCCAGGTTGCCGTGGTACAGGACGGGAATCGCGCCGAACTCCGCAACGTCACGATCGGCCGCGATTACGGAGCGGAAGTCGAGATAGTTTCGGGGCTATCCGAGAACGATTCGATCATCGTGAGCCCTCCGGATTCGCTCGTCTCGGGAGAGACCGTTCGCGTTGCCAGCGGCGCGCCTTCGCAGGGCTCCCAACCGGCGGCCGCCCCGTCAGAGTCGCCGTCGCCAAGGGCGGATCGTTGATGGTGACTGACGATGGCTCCGATTCACTCTGGCGGGTCAGCTATGCCGGCAAGTAGGCGCGCGAAAATTCTCTGCCGGTTCGCGGTTCCGTCTTGGTTCCCGGCCGGAGTGGCGGGTGGCGGCCTCGCCGCCCTCTTGCTCGCCGGTTGCGCGGTCGGACCGAACTACGTTCGGCCCACCGCGGACGTCCCGGCGGCCTACAAGGAAAACCCCAACTTCAAGCCCGCCCAGCCGAGCGACGCCATGTCGAGAGGCAAGTGGTGGGAGATCTACCAAGACGCGCAGCTGAATTCGCTCGAAGAGCAAGTTACGGTCTCGAACCAGACCCTGCGCGCCGCGCAAGCCCGCTTCGTGGAGGCGCGCGCCGCCGTTCGCGTCAGCCGCTCGAGCTTCTATCCGACTGCTACGGGCGCTCTGGCCGTTTCGCGGAATCGCCAATCTTCCAATCGGCCGCTCGCTGCCCCCGGTTCGCCCACGACGTACAACGATTTCGTTCTCCCGATCGACGTCTCCTATGAAGCGGACGTCTGGGGACGCGTTCGCCGGACGGTCGAAGCCAGCCGGTCGGAAGCGCAGGCAACTGCCGCCGATCTCGCGAATGTTGATCTCAGCCTTCATGCCGAGCTCGCGCTCGACTATTTTGCCCTGCGCGTCCTGGACGCACAAAAGCAGCTTCTCGACTCCACCGTCGTTTCCTACGAGAAGGCGCTCGAGCTGACGCAAAGTCGTTACGACGGCGGTCTCGCGTCCGCCGTCGATGTCGCTCAGGCGAAGACTCAGCTCGAAACCACGCGCGCGCAATCCATTGACGTCGAAGTCCAGCGTGCCGAATTCGAGCATGCTATCGCTGTGCTGATCGGCCAGCCCCCGGCGACGTTCACCTTGGCTCCTCTTCCGCTCACCACTCCGCCTCCGCCCATTCCCTCAGGCTTGCCCTCGGACTTGCTGGAGCGCCGGCCTGACGTCGCGGCCGCTGAGCGCCGCGTCCAGGAGGCGAATGCGAATATCGGCGTCGCGCGCGCGGCTTATTTTCCAGCGATCACCCTGAGCGGCGGTGGAGGCTTCGAGAGCAGCGCCATCGGCACTCTTCTCCAGGGGCCGAGTGGATTCTGGTCGCTTGCCGGTCAGGCCGCCGAAGTCCTCTTTGACGGCGGCCTCCGTCGCGGAGTCTCGCAGCAGGCCAGGGCGTCTTACGATCAGTCGGTCGACACCTATCGGCAAACGGTCCTCACCGCGTTTGAGGAGGTCGAGGACAACCTTGCGGCGCTTCGTATCCTCGAGCAGGAATCCCAGACCCAGAGCGGCGCCGTGGCGGCAGCGGAGCATTCTCTTTCGCTCTCCGTGACGCGCTACAAAGGTGGCGTCACAAACTACCTTGAGGTCACGACGGCCCAAACCGCTGCTCTTTCGGACGAGGTCACGGCGGTCAACATTCTGTCCCGCCAGCTCAGCGCCAGCGTCTTGCTTGTCAAAGCCATCGGCGGCGGCTGGGATGCCTCGAAAATCCCTCCGATCTAGTTCGGTCTCGCCCGCAAGCGCCGCTTGGTCCGCCACACGGGTTCACGTCGCGGGCACTTTCCTTGGCGCTCCACGCCGCTTGTGATAAACATAGCTCGAGCTCCGCAGCAAAATCGTAAGCCGGAGGCCTGGTGCCTTCCATCTTCTACTCGCGTTCTTGGCTTGCGTTGTCGGCGGCCTTTTCGCTGTTCTTCACGCTTTCATCCGCTTCGCTTGCCGCGCCGCAGGATATGCGTGAGACAAAGGCGGCTCTCGCGACGGGCTGGGCGCTTCAATCCTCGTGCGGCATGAACGCGACCGGCCAACAGATCTCATCCCCCGGTTTCTCGGTCCGCGGCTGGCACCAGACGAAAGTCCCTTCAACTGTCGTCGCCGCGCTCGTCTCCGACGGCACGTATCCGGATCCATACTTCTCGGACAATCTTCGGCACATTCCGGGTGAGACTTACCCCATCGGCCGGAACTTCTCTTCCATGCCGATACCCGCGGACAGTCCGTTTCGCTGTTCCTGGTGGTATCGCACCACCTTCGACGTCAAGACTTCGCCCGCTGAACACGTCTGGCTCAATTTTGCGGGCATCAACAACCGCGCCGACATCTGGCTTAATGGCCACAAAATCGCCGATCGAAAAGACGTCGCCGGCGCCTATCGCACATACGAGTTCGACGTTACTCCCTATGTTTCTCGCGATCATCCGAATGTCCTGGCTGTCGAGACGATCGCTCAGACCGACAGGGACCTGGGCATCAACTGGGTCGACTGGAACCCCGCTCCCCCCGACAAGGATATGGGTCTGTGGCGCGGCGTCTATATCGAGACAACGGGTCCCGTCTCGGTTCGATATCCGCAGGTCATCACGCATTTCCCGGCGCGCTCGCTTCACCACGCTGATCTAACTGTTGAGGCGGAACTGCACAATGCCGGCGACAAAGCGGTCACCGGAACTCTCGAGGCTTCTCTCGAAGGGTTGCGCCTCCGGCAGGAGGTCGCGCTCCAACCCGGAGAAGTTCGAACCGTGCGCTTCGCTCCCGACCACTATACCGAGTTGCGCGTCACGAATCCGCGCCTATGGTGGCCCCGGCAAATGGGCTCGCCAATCCTTCAGTCTCTCTCCGTGCGTTTCCTCACCGGCGGCGGGGTTTCGGACGAAACGTCGATTCGCTACGGAATCCGGGAAATCACGTCGGAGCTCGACTCGCGGAATCGTCGTGTCTTCCGCGTCAACGGCAAGCGAATCCTGATTCGCGGCGGAGGATGGGCGCCGGACATGCTCTTCCGTCAGGACCTGGATCGCTTGCGCGCGGAATTCAGCTACGTTCGCGACATGAACCTGAACACCATCCGCCTCGAGGGGAAGCTCGAAACGGACGACTTCTATAACCTCGCGGACGAAGAAGGAGTTCTCATCATGGCGGGATGGTGTTGCTGCGACCACTGGGAGCAGTGGCGTGAGTGGCAGCCCGGCGATTTGGAAATCGCCACCGCGTCTCTTCGCTCTCAAATCCTTCGCATGCGCAGCCATCCGGGCATGCTCGTTTGGCTGAACGGGAGCGACAACCCGCCGCCCGCGGATGTCGAGCGGGCCTACATCCACGTGCTCCAGGACTCCGGCTGGCCGAACCCGTACATTTCCTCGGCGTCGCAAGAGCCGACCTCTGTCACTGGTCCGTCCGGTGTGAAGATGACCGGCCCGTACGACTACGTTCCTCCGGACTATTGGCTCGTCGAACCCGGAAAGCACGGTGGAGCTTGGGGCTTCAACACGGAAACGGGCCCCGGCCCGGCCGTGCCGCCAGCGAGCTGTCTCCGCAAGATGTTGCCCTCTAGCCACGCCCAGCCCGATGACCCACTGTGGAACTTCCACGCGGGGTCCGGATCCTTCAAGGACCTCACCCATTTCGAGGCGGCCATGGCCGCAATGTACGGTGCTCCGTCCAGCTTTGACGACTACGAGCTGAAATCGCAGGCCATGGCCTACGATGGCGAACGCGCGATGTTCGAGGCCTACTCCGGCAGGAAATACGCGGCTTCCGGCGTCATTCAATGGATGCTCAATAACGCCTGGCCATCACTGATTTGGCACCTCTACGACTATTATCTGCAGCCGGCCGGCGGATACTTCGGGACGAAGAAAGCCTGCGAGCCGCTTCACGTGCAGTATGCCTACGACGATCGCAGCGTCGAGGTTGTCAACAGCCGCTACGAGGGCGCGTCTGGCTTGACTGTCGATGCGAAGCTGTACGACTTCGCTTTGCATGAAAGGTTTTCGCGCCGCGTCAACGCTGAAGTGGGCGCAGACGGGGTCGCCAAAGTCCTTGCGTTGCCCGCCGAGGCGTTCAATCCCCCTTCTCCGGTCTATTTCGTCAGGCTGACCCTCAGCAATCGCGAAGGAAGAACAGTGAGCGCGAACTTCTATTGGCTTTCCTCGAAGGAGAACGTTTACGACTGGCAGAAGACAGACTACCGCTTCACTCCCGTCTCCTCTTACGAGGACATGACCGCGCTCAAAACCTTGCCGAAAGCTGGTGCGATGAAGATCGAAGCCTCCGTTGAGGCTAGTGGCGAAAGTCCGCGCGTCCGCGTCACGATTCGAAACCCGGGCGGCCACCTTGCCTTTCAGGTTCACCTTGCGGTCCAGCCCCCAAAGGACGAAATGGAGATTCTCCCGGTCTTGTGGGACGATAACTATATCGAGCTGATGCCCGGCGAATCGCGCGAACTTACGGCCCGTTTCTTGTCGCGGGATGCCCTGAAGAACGGCGCTCGCCTGACTGTGACAGGCTGGAATATCGAAGCCTTCACGATCCCTTTGGCGAAGGGCGGCGTCGATCGCGTGAAGTCCGGCGGAGGCAAGTAGCGAGTGGATCCGTCTTCAAAAACGCCTGCGTCCCCGAACTTCCCTCATGCGATGTTGCGCGAGACTTACGAACAGCCGCATGCAATTCGCGAGACCATCCGGCACAACGTGGCAGGCGATGCGATTTTCCCCCGCGCCGTTCAGCCGCTTGAAAGCGCCCTTCTCGCCTTCAAGAAAATCATCATCGCGGCCAGTGGTTCCAGCCGTCACGCCGGTCTTGCCGGCGAGATCATGATGGAGGATCTCGCCGGAGTCGCCGTTGACGTCGAATACGCCAGCGAGTATTGCCACCGCTCCACCCACGCCGGCGCTGATCCCATCGTTATCGTCATCACCCAGTCGGGCGAAACGGCGGACACGATCGCCGCCCAGCGCGAAGCCTTGAGTCGCGGCGCGCAGACCGTCGCGATTTCCAATGTTGCCGAATCCACGATCGCTCGCGAAGCCACCGCGGCCCTCCATACCCATGCGGGCCCCGAGATAGCGATTCCCGCCACCAAGAGTTTCACCGCGCAGCTTTCGATCTTGTATCTTTTCTCCCTCTTTCTCGCTCGCAGGCGCGGCCGCATGACCTCTGACGTGATTCGGGCGCACCTGCGCCATCTCTTGAACGTGCCGGAACGGATGGGAGAATCCCTCGCGTCGTGGGATGCCGCTGCCGCGGATTGCGCGAAGCTCTTCCAGCAGTCGAAGTCGTTTCTCTTTCTCGGGCGCGGCGTTCACTACGCGATCGCTCGCGAAGGTGCGCTCAAGCTCAAGGAAATCTCCTACGTCCAGGCGGAGGGAATGCCCGCCGGCGAGTTGCGTCACGGATCGAGCGCTCTCGTGGACTCGAGCCTTGTGGTTGTCGCGATTGCCACTCGCGATGCCTCGGACCAGGACTCGATGGTCCGCTATCAGAAGACGCTCGGAGTCCTGGAATATGTGAAAAGCCGTGGCGGCAAAGCGATCGCCGTCGCCACCGAAGGAGATCGCGAGATCGCATCCTCGGCCGATCGCGTCCTTTTCGTTCCCGCGGCTCCTGAGCTTCTGCTTCCCATTCTCGAAGTCGTCCCGCTCCAGCTCTTCGCCTACCATTTCGCCGTTCTCAATGGATGCGATGTCGATAGCCCGCGCAATCTTGTGAAGGCCGTCATAACCGAATGACTCTTCGGGCGCTCCCGGCGTGTCCCTTCGCGGGAAATAACGATGGCCTCTGATTCCACCTCCGCGCTCAAACTCACGCGCGCCCTCGGCCTCTGGGATCTGATCATCATCGGCATCGTCATCATTCAACCCATCGCTCCGATGGGCATCTTCGGAGTCATCAGCAACCAGGCGGGCGGCCACGTCGTCACCACGATTCTGATCGCCATGGTCGCCATGCTGTTCACGGCTGTCAGTTACGGAAAAATGGCTCGGGCCTATCCCAGTGCGGGCTCCGCCTATACCTATGTGGGGCAGGAAATTCATCCGGCACTGGGTTACGTCACCGGCTGGGCGATGGTGATGGATTACATCCTGAATCCGCTCATCTGCACCGTCATCTGCAGCAAGCTGACGCAGAACATTCTTCCGCAGGTTCCGTATTGGGCGCTGGCGATCGCGTTCGCCACCGCATTTACCGTGCTCAATCTTCGCGCCATCAAGACCTCCGCCCGCATCAACGACGTGCTTGCCGCCGGGATGACCATCGTGGTCGTCATCTTCTTCGGTTTCGTCATCCGGTTCCTGATCGGCCTTCACCACTATGGCCCGGGTTTCTTTTCGCAGCCGTTCTACAATCCCCAGACCTTCAGCTTCCACGGCATTTTCCGCGGGACGTCGATCGCCGTCCTCACCTACATCGGTTTCGACGCCATCTCCACGTTCTCGGAGGAAGTGGAAAACCCGCGCCGCAATATCCTCCTCGCCACCGTCCTCGTTTGCGTGATCACCGGCTTGCTCTCTTCGCTCGAGGTCTATGCCGCGCAACTCGTCTGGGGCTCCGCACCGTTTCCCGCGGACAAAGTCGAGTCGGCTTTCCCCCTCGTCGCTCGCCAAGCCGGAGGCTTTTTCTTGTTCCACCTGCTGAATTTCACCATCCTGATTGCCAACGTCGGCTCGGGCATGGGCGCTCAGTTGGGCGCCGCACGCCTTCTCTACGGAATGGGCCGCAGCAACGGCATCCCAAAGAAATTCTTCGGAGCGATCGAGCCCAAGAATCGCATTCCGCGCAACAACATCATCCTCGTCGGTGCCATCGCCCTGCTCGGCGCGTTCGTGATCAGTTACGAACGCGGCGCCGAGTTGCTCAACTTCGGCGCCCTGATCGCCTTCATGGGCGTCAACGCAGCCGCCTTCGTCCGCTATTTCTGGCGCGCCCCGGCAAAACACTGGACGAGTTTCATCGCTCCACTTCTCGGGTTCGCCATCTGCTTCTACATCTGGCGGAACCTCGGCCGGTACGCGATTGTTCTGGGAGTAGTGTGGATGGCCGTCGGAATCGCCTATGGCGCGTTCAAAACAAAGGGCTTCCAGGCCGACCTCGTGAAGTTTGAGGTCCCCGCGGACAGCGAATAATCCGCGCTGACTGGCCACACACCACTCGCCGGCATCTTCTAGTCTCCGGTTCGGCGATTCGAAACCTAGCTAAGTCGTTGAAAACAAAGAACAAGTGTGATGTCTGATACGGTTGTGGACAATTGCTGGCAGGAGTAACGCGGAGAATGCCAATCGCGCGGCTAATCTATACAGTGAATATTAGAAATGACTCTAACTCACTGAAAACAAACGGTCGGCCCTCGTTCTAATCTATACACTTTTGCGGCTCCAGATGGTCTGTCAGGAGTTTCCCCGGACTGTGTTTGACACTTCCGGCTCGGAGGTACGTCCCACCGCCGCCGGGCGCGGCGCAGCCGCAGGAAGGTGCGGCTCGACCCCCCGCCACCCCACCGGCCGTCCCTGGATCGCTTCCTTCAGCGCCCGGAACAGCACCACATACATCATCTGGCGGTAGTAAAATCTTTGGATGAGCAGGGGCGCGAGCAGAGTCCAGTCTTCGTGCCGTTCGAGGGCAAACGCGACGACGCAGGTGAACAGGTCGATCAGCATGAAGGCCGCGAAGAAAATCAGCGACCGCTCGACGTCCTGCAGCGTCCAGAGCTGCGGAAGCTGGGCGATCCGCAATTGCGCGAGTCCCCACAGTGCGATCGAAAGGAGGAACAGCAAGTCGATTAACGGCGAAACGAGCGGCAGAATAATCTGGAACAAAAAGATGTTTGGAATCGCGACCCAGCCGAGCGTCCCATAGCGCGGCTTTCCGGTGACGTCGCGGTGCTTCCACACTGCCTGTAGCGTGCCGAACGTCCAGCGGAAGCGCTGCCGGATCAAGGCGTCCATCGTCTCCGGTACCTCTGTCCGGCCGATCGCGTCCTCGTCGTACAGAATCTTCCAGCCGTTGCGCCGAATCGTCAGAGTCAGGTCCGTGTCTTCCGCCACGGTGTCGCCCGAGAAGCCCCCACTGCTCCGGAGCAGATCCGTTCGCCACGCCCCCACGGCGCCTGGAACCACGGGGATGCAATTCAGGAGATCGAAGGCGCGCTTTTCGAGGTTCTGGCTGGTGATGTATTCGAGCGCCTGCCAGCGCGTGAGCCAGCGGTTGCGATTCGCCACTTTCACGTTGCCGGCCACGGCGCCGACGCGCGGGTCGGCAAAATGGCGCACCAGCAGCGGAATCGCGTTGGGATCGACCACCGTGTCGGCGTCGATCGAAACCACGATTTCGCCCGCCGCTTCCGCAAGCCCATGGTTCAGGGCCGAAGGCTTTCCGTGGTTTGCCTGCAGCAGCAGGCGGACGCGCGGATCGCGGCCGAATTCTTGCTGGACGATTTCAGCGGTGCGGTCCGTCGAACCGTCGTTGATGACCAGCACCTCAAGGTTTGCATAGTTCGACGCAAGCGCCGCCCGCACCGTGTCCGCGATGACCGTTTCCTCGTTGTAAGCCGGGATCAGGACGGTAACCCGTGGCTTGTAGTCGGGATGGTCTGCGGGGGCGGGCCGCAGTTTCTCGACGAGCGCCAGCAGCCCGATCACCAATGCGCGCGCGCTGACCAGCAGAATTCCCGCGATGAAGATGAATGCGATTCCGGTGCGGAACCAGCGGAACACGTCGAAGATGAAGGCGTCCGCACGCGCCAGCAGCCATTCGCGCGTCGTGAGCGGCGGCATGATCTGCGCGCGCGGCTGGCCGAGCAGGTCCGAAACAGAAACAAACTGAAACCCCTTCGCCCGCAGGCCGTCGATGATCCGCGGCAGGGCCTCCACGGTGTGACTCCGGTTGCCGCCGCCGTCGTGCAGCAGCACGATGTTCCATCCCTTGCGGTTTTCCGCGTCAGTGAGCACTCGCTGCACGATCAGATCGACGGGGGGCGGAGGCTCGTTCAGCTCACCCCAATCATGCGGGTCGATGCGTGCTCCGACGATGATGTAGCCCATCGACTGCGGCACGGGGAGCATGGAGATTTCGCTGGCCGTCTCTGGCTGGTGGTCGATGCCGTAGGGTGGGCGGAAGAGCAGCGTTTTCACGCCGAGACTGCTCTCGAGGAGGAGCTCCGTGAGGCTCAGCTGAATCTGCACGCCCTCTTTTGTGGCCGTCTCGAAGTCCGGATGCGTGAACGTGTGGTTGCCAACCTCATCGCCCTGCTCATACTCTCGCTTGACGATTTTCGCTTCGAGGTTTGCTTCTTCGCCGATCACGAAAAACGTGGCCGGCACTTGCTTCGCCTTCAACACGTCCAGAATCTTCGGTGTCCATTCGGCGTCGGGACCGTCGTCGAACGACAGCGCGATTTTCCCCGGCGCGGCTCCCATTTGCTCGATGCGCCACGAGAGCGGATAGCTGTCGAAGCCCTCGTCCGTGAAGAGATCAGCGGACCCGTCGTAGTCGAAATGGCGCCGGCCGTCCTGCGGCGTGGCCGTGATTTTCCAGATATCGCCCTGGCCTTCGAGAATGATGTCGTAGCCCGGTGGCACTTGCTCGAGCTTCGCGCGAACGGCGTCATCCGAATGAACCGCGTCCCAGATGTACCAGATCGATGGATCCTCTTCTCCCAGCCGCCACAACGCCGTGCCGCGAATTCCGGCGCGCTCGGCGGTGCGAAGCTCGTTGTAAGCGGTCAGGCCATCGAGCATCCAGACGTTGTGAACCTCGTTGTTTTCATCCTCGTAGGAATAGTGCGGGTTCAACGAGTCGCTGTCGAAATCGATGTCCGCCTCGGATTCATCGGCGGTGATGATTCCTTGCTGGAACGTGACCACCTGCGCGACGGGATTCGGGACTTTCTTCGATTTCGCGGGCCAGTCGTAACCATAGTTCGCGATGCCCATGACCAGCTTTTCGCGCGGCACGAGCTTCAGGATGTTGCCGATGTTGCGCACGAACCAGTCCTGAGCGGCGATCGGGCCGGGCGGCGAAGTCTGCCAGTGCTGGTCGTAGTTCATCAGGATGATGGCGTCGGAATGATGCGCGATCGACTTGTAGTCGTAGTTCCAGTCCGCCGCGGGCAGCGCGACCATCAGTTTCAGGTTCGCCGCGTGCAGCCCTTTCGCCAGTTCATCGACGAACCGCGTGAAATCTTCCTGGCGCTCGTCCGGGATGCTTTCGAAGTCCAAAACGATTCCGGACTGCTTCTGCGCCTCAGTGTAGAGAACAGCAGTCTGAATCAGGCGCTGCCGCGCTTCGGGAGTGGTCAAGACGATGCTGAGTTTGTCGGTCTGGAACACTGTGCCGTCCGAATTGTTCATCAGCCCCATCACTGGCAACTCGACGTGCTCGGCATCCAGTTTCTGCAGCCAGGCGGCAAGGTTCGGATCGGGCACAGTCGAGAGCCGTCCGTCCGGCGGCACGGGGTGGAACTTGCCGTCGGGAGTCACGACGCCGAGGGAGCCGTCGGCGTTGAGCGAGTGCAGCGTTTCGGGAATCAGCACGTCGATGTCGTGATAGTGGAGTTTCAGCGATGCCAGGCTGTTGGGATCGTAGGGAACATAGAATGCGACGCGCAGCGGATCGTAATTCTGGGGAACTTTGCCGAGTGTGGCCAGCTTGTAGCGGCGGCCGGGGCGCACCGGCTTGGCCTTAAATTTGCTGCGGATCGCGTGGAGCCCCGCATGAATATCGGGGCGCAGAATGTCCGGCAGCTCGGGCTTGCGGCCTACGTCTACCAGGAAAACAATCAGAACGAGGGTGAAAAGTCCGCCTCCGATTTCGAGCGCAAGCCGAGTTCTGCGCCAGCGGCGGCGCTCCTGATCGTAGAAAATTGGCTTGCGTTCAGGCATGAGTCAATTCAAGCTGTTCCCGGTTCAACTCCGCGAGCCTATGCACAACTTCTGCTCTTTGCAAGGCGTACCGCGAAACACGTCCTCACACTACGGGAATGAGTAGTCGAGAATCCCTGCAGGAAAGCTCCGAGGCCGGCAGACAACGTGGCGGAGGCATGTTTCTTACGATGCGTGTGAACATGCTTCTTGCTGCCTTGGCAGGGCTTGCCCTCCGGGTTCTCTTCATTCTGAAATTTCCCGCGACCGACTCGGGTGATGCTCCATTCTACATTGAGCTGGCTTGGAACTGGCTGAAGAATCGAGTCTATGGTTTCCCCATTCACGGCGTGCTGACGCCCGTTGACATGCGGGTGCCCGGATACCCCGCCTTTGTCGCGGCCATTTTCGAGTTCGCCGGAGAGTCTCCGATGGCCGTTATGTTCGCGCAAGCCGTGCTCGATGTCGTCACCTGTTTTGTGATTGCGCTGATTGCCGCGCGCCTGGCGCCGCTTCCCCACCGGCGGCGGGTTACCCTCGCGGCCCTGTGGCTCGCAGCGCTTTGCCCGTTCACCGCAAACTACACCGCGGTCTTGCTCACCGAAACGCTCACCATCTTCCTGACGGCACTGGCCATTCTCGTTTTGCTGGGCACGGAAATTGGCGTGGGCGAAGATACGCGACGACGGAATTCTCTTTTGAATCCCTGGTTTCTCGGGGGGATTGTCGCTGGATTGGGCACGCTCGTGCGCCCGGAGACGCCGCTTGTGCTCCTTTCTGCCGGACTGATTGCGCTCGCGAAGTGGTGGCGGCCCCGAGATTGGCGAAGGCTTCTTCGCGCCGGCGTGCTGATGGGGATCGGCTTGGTGCTTCCGCTGGTGCCGTGGGCTGCCCGAAATTGGAAGACTCTGCACGAAGTCCGATTTCTCGCGCCCCGTTACAGCCAGTTGCCCGGCGAGTTCACGCCGCACGGCTTCATCGACTGGACGAACACGTGGCTGTGGCGGTTTCGCGACGTCTACCTGACGCTCTGGAAACTCAACGATGAAAAGATTTCGATCGACGATATTCCGGCCTCCGCGTTCGATTCATCGGAAGCGCACGCGCGGGTGAGCAGCCTGCTCGACGAGTACAACAAGACGCAGACGATCGAGCCGGACCTCGACGCCGAATTCGGCAAACTCGCGCGCGAGCGGACCGCGCGGCATCCATTGCGCACCTATTTGGAAATCCCGTTTCTGCGATGCCTCACGCTGTGGTTCGCGCCGCGACTCGAATTGTTGCCGATTTCGGGGCAGTTGACTCCTGTTCGCTCCGAATGGGAAGACGACCGCAAGGATTTCCTGGAAACGCTGGGACTGATCACACTGAACAGCATTTACGTAGGGCTCGCGCTGGTCGGCCTGTGGGTGGTGCGCCGGCGGCCGTGCTGCTTGCTTCCGCTCGTCTTCATTGTGGTGCGCACTGTCTTCTTTGTGTACGCTGTTGAAACCCCCGAGCCTCGCTATGTGCTTGAGTGTTTCCCCGCGCTGATCGTGCTGGGCGCGCAATCCTTTACGGTGCGGTTCAGCTTTCTTCGACGGGCTCCGGATGAATGGTCACCCGGAAAATCTGCGGAAACCGCTCTTTGACGCGGTCTTCAAGCGCCGCCGTAACATCATGGACCTCCGTAATCGGCAGGCTCCCGTCCATCGCGCAATGGCAGGAGACGAGGATCTTGTGCTCGACGGTGCGGACGTGGACCTCGTGGCAGTTCACCAGCTCGTGAAACTCTGACTGAAGGGAATTCAGGAATGTCTGCACGGAGCGGGACAGGCCCTTCATCTCCTCGGCGCCGGGAATGCGACCACCGAGCGGCTCGATATGGATATTGATCAGCGCATCGGGATTTGTGGCTCGCAGAATATCGTCTTCGAGTTCGGTCGCGCGGTGATGTGCCTCGCGCAACGAGGATTGTTCGTCCACTTCGAGGTGTAATTCGACGAACAAGCGGTTTTCCAATTGATGGGCGGACAACTCGTGAACGGAAAGACCCCGGCGCTGCGCGATGGCGCGAATTGTTTCGAAGAGATGCTCGTTCCTGGGTGCTCGCGGCTCAATGTGGACCACCACGTCCGCAGGAACGATCTCCTCGATCCGCTTCTCCACCGCATCGCTCGCCGAGTGAGCCTGCTCGAGTGTGGCAGTGCGCGGAACGCTGATGGTGACGTCGACGAAATAGCGCTGTCCAGCGCGGCGCACGCGCACGCGCTCAGCCTGCAGAACACCCTCGGTGTCGTCGACCGCCTGCGTAATGCGCTCCCGCAGACCCGCGGGAGCGACATCGAGCAAAGCGTCCATGGTTCGCCTGCCGAGGCGAGACCCGATCCAGATGATCACGCCCGCGACGCCGAGCGCCGCGACCGCGTCCAGCCGACTGAGCCAGCCGATTTCGAACCTCATGCCGATCCATGCGGCGGTGATTCCGAGAATCACAATGAACGTACTCCACACATCGGTCGAGAAGTGCAGAGCGTCCGCTTCGAGCGCTTCGCTTGGATACTTCGTCGAGACGCGCCGCAGCGCGCGGGCGCGGATGAAGTCGATCCCCATGCCGACAGAGAGAATAGCGATCGCTTCGATGCTCGGTTGGATGTGCACGGCGTTGAAGAGCAGGCGCTGGAACGCTTCCCAAATGATGTAGAGCGCCGTCAACAGCAACAAGCCAGTCTCGACGAAGGCGGAAAAGCTTTCCACCTTTCCATGTCCGTAGAGGTGCTGGGCGTCGGCCGGCTTGTCCGCAACGCGGATGGAAAGATAGGTGATCACCGCTGCGACCAGATCGAGGATCGAGTGAAGAGCTTCCGAAAGGACTCCCAAGCTGTGCGTCAACGCCGCGAGAAAAACCTTCAAGAGCACGAGAAGAACCGCCGAGCCCACCGACCCAAGCGCGGCGAGGCGCTTTTCATGTGTCGCGGCTTGAACGGGGCCGGGCATCGTCCGGTGATTATACGGCGTTCAAGGGCGTGATGTGAGTTGCCGCCGTCACGCGGCAAAGCGGCGCTACTTCAGTGGTGGAGGCGGGACCAGCGGCAGGCGGCGCGGCTCGCCATGGAATCCGCGGATATCCACTTCGTCGAGCAGCAAAGACGGCGTGACCACGGTGCTGGGAATGCCGCCCTGCGCGCCGCCGAAGGCGCCGAGCGCGGTTCCCGCAAAACCGTTCGCCGGATTCTGCATGTAGGTGTAGACGCCGGCATCGTCGCCGACGGCCACCATGTTGCGGAGATTGCGCAAAGTCAGCCCCTCGATATGCGCGCCGCGAACAAGTTCCTCGTGGCCGTCCGCCACGTACACCCGGAAGATGCGAAGCGGCAGCCGTTCGCCGCTCGCGATTCCTCCGGCCAGTTCGCCGAGATAATCCGAGAAGTCCTGCTGGTTCAGCGACGAGAGCGCCGGATTATCCATCCGCCTGATTTCGATGCACCACTCGTGCCCGTCTTCCTTGCAGGCCTCGAGGAATTTCTTCTTCAAATCGTCGGCCTTCAAGGTCTCGCTCGACTGTAAGAAAAGATTGCTGGCCAGCGGTCGCGTATCGGAGAGCAGCGCCGAGCGCGCGTGGCCGTTCGAATTCTGGAAGTCGGGTCCCGGTCGGCGCGACATCAGCAGGTTCTTCAAGATGCCGTTTTCGACCAGCGTGACGCGCTCCGCCTTGGTCCCTTCATCGTCGATTTCATAGCCGCCCAAAAGAGGCCGGCCTTGAAATTGAGTGGCCGTCGGATCGTCCACGAGAGAGACGGTCGTCGGAAAGACGCGCGTGCCGACGCGCCCCGTCCATTCGCTTCGAGCGCCCATGCGATCCATGATCTGGTCGAACGCCGGAACCATCGAAAGCGGCGGCCGCGCGCCGGACAAGGACGCCGCCAGTGTTTGCGCCAGCAGGGAACCCGCCGCCGGCGCGTCAAAAAGCACAGGACCTGTGAAGTCAGGCGCCAATGGACTCGCGCGCAATTCCATCAACTGCGTGCCAGCCTGCGCGAGTCCTTTGCCTACCGTCGCGGGATCGGGCAAATCAGCGGGCCGCGGCACGTAGACAGCGTAGAAGTTGTGAAGCGGCATGCCGTCTTCCGCCTGCGTGTCAATGGCTGCTTCGACGGCCGCAAGACTCTTCGAGGTGCGGATCGTAGTTCCTTCGCTGGTCATCAGATACTGCGTCATGTAAATCAGGTAGTAGTTGACGCGAGTGCCGTAGATTCCGTCGAAGCTCCGCAGAACCTCGGAAGCTTTCCGCGCTTCTTCTTCCCAGTTGCGCGAAGTCCAGTCGGGCTCCATGCGCGGATCGATTCGGACGATGGGAGTGCCCGGCGACAAATCGTCGATCTCGGGTGGTTTCGTGAGGCTTCGGAGAAAAGCCTGCTTCAACGACATCTGCGTCACGGCGGATTTGTACGCCTGGTCGGTGGCGAGCCACAGATCCTGACGTAGCGATGAGTAATCGCGGTCGATCCCGACCTGCCCGGTCGAGCCGAGGAATCCCTGGAATCCGTCCTCGCTGATGAAATTCGAGCTGTCGAGGTGATAGTCGCCCACGCGAACGTCGACGCTCATATAGCGGTTGCGCGTGGTGGTGTTGGAGACGATGGATCCGAAAGAGGCCGTGATATTGCGAATATCGATGTCGAGCAATCTGTATTCGATGTAGAAGGGCGGGTCGATGCCGGGAATGCGCAGCCGCGTGCGGGCGCGCTCGAGTTCGTCGTGCATCGCGAACAGGGTTTTATCCGTTTCCCCTGCCGGCACGGGAGCTTGCATCGCCACGCGTGCCGGAGACGGCGAATGCTTGGCCCGAGCGCTGGCCGTCTCGAGAGGAATCGCGAACAGGGCGAAGGCAGCGATTGCAGCGATTTTCCTCACGGCTGTTGCCCCTTTGCCTCGGGATCGTGGGCCGGCGGCGGAAGAATCGGCGGCTTGTCCGTCGAGCTTTCTTTCTTCGCGAATTCCATCTCGGAAATCAGGATGGCGGGTGCAACGGCGGATACCGGCACCGAACCGGACTCGGCGCCGCAGTAGCCGTTGAAGATCTCCTGCTTGTCGCCCGTGGCGACGATTTTGGTCAGCGAGACAAGCGGCGTTCCGACGATGTCGACGCCGCGCACGAGCTGGTCGGGACGCCCGTCAGGAAAAACCTTGTAGACAACGAGCGGCGTCACCTGGAACGCCTGCGGCTGGCCACGGCCCGTGAACGTGAAGCCGCCCGCGATGTCGTCGATCAACAGCCCGAACGGTTTGCCCTGCTGCTTGACGAGGTCGATCAGCCTCTGCCGCAACTGCACGCTCGTCAGCGTCTTCGTGCTCGAGACAATCAGGTTGCCCTGCCGCGCTACGGGAACGAATCCCAGTTGCCGCCGGCCGTGGCCGTTCGAGTGCGGGATGCTTACAAGCGGGGAGCGCGACATCAGGAAGGTTTTCAGGACGCCGCGGTCCACCAGCAACGTGTCTTGGCCGGGAACGCCCTCGTCGTCGTAGAGGTAGTTGCCGAGGAGCATTTCGCCGTTCAGGGTTGCTTCCGTGGGATCGTCCTTAATGGAAATGAAATCGGGAAGGATCTGCTGGCCTACTTTGCTCGTGAACGTCTGGCCTTCGCTGATGTCCTTCTGGCGGAAACCCTCCGCGCGATGGCCGAAGACCTCATGAAAGAAAACTGCTGCGGCGCGTCCGGTCAAAAGAGCCGGACCCGCATAAGGATCGACGAGGGGCGCCTTGTCGAGAGAGTCGGTTTCGCGGATCAGCTGCGCGATCGTGTCGAAGACTTCCTTGTCGCTCGGCTCGCTCTTCGGGTCAAGCCAGTCGAAATTCGCGTAGCGGTTGATGTCCATCCCGTCGGGTGCCTTGCTCTGAACGTACAACTCGAGCCGGTAATGAACCTGGCCGAACGCGAGTTTGGTGCCTTCCGTATTCACCTGGTACTGGTTCATTCCCAGCGCCGAGAAGGTCACAATCGAATTCAAAACCGCGGGCGATTTGCTGAACGCGGCGGTATAGCGGCGGACGCGCTCTTCCCACGGCTTCCGGTCGACCTGGATTCGAACGAGCGGGCCGAAGTAGGTGTGAGGAGCCTCATGCGAAAAGTCCGGCGCAGCGCCCTCGGTCGTCTGCACCTGCACTTGCTGGCTGGTCTTGACTTTGATCAGCGCTTCGGCGGCGGCGCGATACTGTCGGTCCGTTTCACGCCAGATTTCGCGGCGCAGAACGGGGATGTCGTCGTCGAGCACCGTCACCGTTCCCGGGCTTGTCCAACTCGGCGGGCGATCGCCCACCTTGTGCGTGTTATCGAGCTGAACGCTCCCCACGCGAGTCTGGACTTCCAGCCAGCGCGCCCGGTCGTCACTGCTGGAAAGCAGCGCTCCGTTCGAACCGGACACCTGGGAGTACTGGCGGTCGGCGACTGTGTAACTGACGAAATAGGTCGGAGGATCGGCTTTCGACAAAGTGTCCATCGAACGGTCGAGCTCCGCCTGCATCGCTTTTATGATATCGGGAGTCGCGGATTCCTGGGCCGTTCGGTCAGCAGCAACGGGGGTGCAAGCTGCCGCCGTCAAGAGCAGGGCCGCGAAGAAGATTCGAGTTGTCGGTTTGCGTTTCATCATTGCGCAAAGTCTAGTAGTTTAAAGGACGATGCCTCGTTTCCCAACACGAAAAGCCGGAACTGGTGCCGGTTCCGAACTCCAACAAAAGGCGAACGCAGCCGGCATACAGCCGGCAAAGGAGATTTAGATGCGCGCGATGGTCGCCCGGCGGTACGGACCTCCCGAAGTTCTTGAAGCGCGGGAGGTGCCCGATCCCCAGCCGAAGCCCGGCGAGATTGTGATACGGGTGAAGTCGGTCGGGATCAACTTTGCCGACCTGTTGCAACGGATGGGAGTCTACCCTGGCACGCCGAAGCCGCCGTTCATCCCCGGGTTCGAGGTCGCCGGCGTGGTGGAAAAGCTTGCCGAGGGAGGTGGCAACGCGGGCGAAGGCGAGCCTCTGAAACGGGGCGACGCGGTGGCGGCGATTTCGCACTTCAACGCGTATGCCGAGTGGGTTGCCGTTCCTCCAAGAAACATCTATCGCCTGCCGCAGGGCATGACGTTCGAAGACGCCGCTGCCCTTCCCGTGACCTACCTCACCGCTTATCACTCGATGTTTACGATGGGCAATCTTCAGCCGGGAGACCGGATATTGATTCACGGTGCGGCGGGAGGAGTTGGAATCGCAGCGATCCAGCTCGCTCGCGCACGAGGCTTGGTCATTTTCGGCACCGCCGGCCGGACAAAGCAGGAGTACCTGAAAAGAATCGGCGTCGACCATGCCATCGATTACGAGAAGAGCGATTTTGTCGACGTGGTGCGGAAGTTTGCGCCGGATGGGATCGAATTGGTCATGGATCCGATCGGCGGCAAGTCGTTCGCGCGCAGTCTGCAATGCCTCGGGCCGATGGGACGCTTGATCATCTACGGTTTTTCGGCCGCGGCCGGCTCCGATGGTAAGAAGAGCCTGATGCGCGCAGGCAAAGCGTTGCTGCAGACGCCGCGGTTCCATCCGCTGAAACTGATGCGGGGCAATCTCGCCGTCATCGGAGTGAGCATGGGAGCTGTGCTGCAATCTCGCGGCGCCGTTGCCAGGACCGAGTTGGACGAGCTCTTCAAGATGTATGGGGAGGGGAAAATCAAGCCGGTCATCGGCAAGACGTTTCCGCTTGCCGAAGCAGCCGCCGCGCACCGGTATATTCACGAGCGCAAGAACATCGGCAAGGTGCTCCTCGCGGTAAGGTAACGCGGCACGCCTCATTCAGTTCACTTCGAAGGTGCCGCTTCCGGTTTCGCAAAAAGCGATTCGTCGGCCAGCGTGTTCACTTTCACATCCGCAAGGCTTGACTCGATGAATTTCACGCCGTCGCGATATGTCACCGTGGAAAATGCAAACGGATGCCCATCCACCGTGCGGTAGTCGCTCCACCGCTGTTCAGCGTCGACAGCGCCTTGCTGTGTTGCGGACTCAAAGCGAGCCGCGGAGAGCAGATGCGTCGTCGAATCGAAATAGAGTTTCACGCTGCCGAACGGCGCTCGCACAGCAACCCCCTCGGTTTTCTTACCTCCGATTTCCGTTTCGCCGAGCGCCTGCCCCGTGACTTTTCCCGAGAGGACCTCCTGGTAGAATCCCCAGCCTCCCCCAAAGAGCGCAATGCCGCGCTCGAATTCCCCGATGGCTCGCGTCACATCGTGGGCCTGTGCCCCGATCACGATCCATGCCGTTTTGCCGTCGCAGATCTGCATGACGGATTGCCCGCCGTAAGAAACATCGCCGTGCGAATGATCCGGGTATTCGACCGTCCACTTGACGCTGATCGGAACGTCGCCATTGGGAGACATTTGCTTCCCGTTCTCGGTCATGGCGAGAGTCTTGACGGATCCGAGAGCCTCGCCTCCGGCCGCGGTCGCAGCCGCGAGCAGTATCTGCTTGCCTGCTTCAAGGGATTCCGGCGTGGCCTCCGCCTGCACTGCCTTCGCCTTCCGCAGATCGGGCGCGAGGATGTCGATTTGATCGAACGGAATCTCGTCGTATTTCGCATCCGGAAAGGCTTTCTTGAGCGCGTCGCGAAACGCCGACACATTCCCAGCCAGCACGATGTCGAGGTTATCCGTCGACAGGTATCGCTTCGACATCGCGTTGACTTCCCCGGACGTGACGCCACGAATCCTGTCGGGGTACGTGCGGTTGTAATCGGACGGCAGGTTGTAGGCTGCGACCGTAAGAACGCGGTCTGCCACTTGCTCGGCGGTTTCGGACTGAATCGGGTAGACGCCTGCAAGATAATCTCTCGCAAAGTTTAGTTGTTCCGTCGTCACTTCCCCCGCGGACATCTGCGACAGCAAATCGACGACCAGCTTTGTAGCCTCTACCGTCGCCTCCGTTCGCGTGAAGGTCCCAACCGTGAACGTCCCCGCGTAGAGATGGGGCGAAAACTGCGAGTAGGCTCCGTAGGTGAGCCCCTTTTTGACGCGTACTTCCGTATTGAGCAGGCTGTTGTAGCCGCCGCCGAAAATCCGGTTCATCACCTCCACAGGAATATAGTCCGGATCGCTTCGCCGGATGCCCAGCTTGCCGACGCGAATCTGCGTTTGCACGGCGTCCGGCTTGTCAATCAGCCAGATATGCTGGCCGGAGATCGCCGCGGGCGAAACTGGCGGCGCGGAGGAGGTGGCCAGCTTCGGCCATGCGCCGAAGTACTTTTCCGCCGCCGCGAACGCCTCCTCGGGCGTTATGTCTCCGGAGAAAGCGATGAAAGACTGATTCGGCGCATAGTTCGCGTCGTGAAATTTCGCAAGTTCATCGCGATTCAGTTTCTTTGCCGTCTCGGGCGTGCCGTCGCTGGGCCATCCGTAAGGCGAGCTGCCGTAAACGACGCGAGAAAATACTGCAGACGCGAGGTATTCGGGATCGGAGTATTGCACCGTCAGACTCGAAAGAAGCTGCTGGCGCTGCCGTTCCAGCTCGTCGGCTCGAAAAGCCGGATGCAAGATCACGTCGGACATCAGATCGAGCCCGACGGCCAGGTCTTTCTTGACGACGTCGAGCGTCACCGCGGTCGCGTCCTTCCCGGCCGAAGCGTTGAGCGAGCCGCCGACAAAGTCGATTGCCTCCGCGATGTCGCGCGCCGAACGCTTCTCCGTCCCCTGCGTCAGCATGTTCGCCGTCATCTGTGCCGTGCCGGGAGCGTCTGCGGGATCCTTGATGCCTCCGGCCGACATGATCAGGAGGCGGACTGCCACGGCGGGCTCTTTGTGGTCTGTCACCACGAAAACGCGTAACCCGTTCGGAAGCGTCTTCGCCGCTGCGCCGGGGAACTCGAACGGTCTCGGCGGCCCGGCTGGTGGCATCTCCGGCGCCAGCTTCACGCCCGGGGGGACGATTCCCGTTCCGCCTTTCTTTTCTTGTTGCGCGGGACTTGCCTGATTCGTCGCGGGCGCGGATCCCTGCGCAAATGTCACAACCGCTGCGTAAGCCATTCCCAGAAGGAACAAGCTCAGCCGGTAGATTCTGCGTTTCATCATGCCTCCTGGCATGGCACGTTTCTCCCTAATGCGTGGGCTCGGCCGGAGTGATCACCAAAACCGTCGCGTGCTGCGGGATGAAATATTCCCTTGCGACTCGCTGGATATCCGCCGGCGTTAGCTGCAGATAGCGATCGAGCTCCGTGTTGACCAAATCCGGGTTCTTGCCGATCACCGTGGCGTTCTCCAGGGCGACAGCCTTTTCCTCGTCCGTGTCGCGCCCGAGAATGAACCCCGCGATTTCCTGGTTTTCGGCCTTTTCGAACTCCTTCGAATCCACAGGCTGGGCTTTCAATCCGTCCAACACGGCGAGAACGGCCTTTTCTCCCTCATCCGCCGTGTGGCCCTGATTCATGATCGCGTAAGCCCAGAAGAGGTTCGGATCCTCGGTGAAATTGCCGAAGCCCGCCGACTGGACCGCGATCTGATCCTTGTAGACGAGCGTCTGGTAGAGGCGGCTGCTCTCGCCTCCGGCCAGGATGTTGGAAGCGAGATCGAGCGGGTACGCATCGGGCGTGTAGCGCGCGGGCATTTTGTAGCCGATCACGACTGCCGGAAGAGGCGTGTTCGAGTAGGATTTCTTCACGGTTCGCTCTTCCGTTTGCGGAGGCTCGGGCGTGTCGCGCCTCGGGATGGGCTGTGCGGAAGCCGGAATTCCGTCGAAATATTTCTTCGTCCAAGCGAGAGCCTGATTCGAATCGAAATCGCCGACGATCACGAGTGTGGCGTTGTTCGGTTTGTAATAAGTGTCGTGGAAAGCCCGAACGTCATCGATCGTGGCGTTGTTCAAATCCGCGATGCTGCCAATTGGCGTGTGATGGTAGCCGTGGACGGTGAAGGCGGCGGCCCGAAGATCTTCCTCAATCGTGCCGTAGGGTTGATTGTCCACGCGGACGCGGCGCTCTTCCTCCACCACTTGCCGCTCGGACTTGAAATTGGCCTCGTCGACATTCAGGCTGCCCATGCGGTCGGCTTCGAGCCACAGCGCGCGCTCCAGGTACTGGCTTGGAAACGTCTCGTAAAAGTCTGTCGAATCGTCGTTCGTCTCTGCGTTATCGAAACCGCCCACCGCTTCGATGATCCGCGAATGCTCGTCTGGCCCGACGTGCGCCGAGCCTTTGAACATCAAGTGCTCGAATAGGTGCGCGAACCCGCTCCTGCCTGGGCGCTCATCCTTCGACCCGACGTGATACCAGATCTGAAGATTGATCACGGGAACGTCGTGCTCTTCGAGAAGGATCACCTTCAAGCCGTTTGGCAGAGTATGAGTCGTGAATTCTAGCTTTGTAGGGCGGACCGTCGCGGCCTTCTCCTGCGCCAGCGCGGGCGCCGCAAACGATGCGGCCAGGATCGTGACGCCAACAAACCGGATGCATCTTTTCATAACTCCATGCCCCCAAATTGACGGAGATGCGTTCACAGATCGAGCTCTAAGCCGGAAGCATAAGCCTCAAGTATCCTGATGGCGGCCGGGGGTGTCAAACCGGGCCCAGGCAAGACTGTCAACGCTGCCCTGTGGCGCTGTCCTGCTCGGTTGTTAGACGCGCGCGCTCCCAAAACGATTACGCCGCAATTACAGACAAGCCGGCCTCGCCGGGCGGCACGTTGCCGTTTACTCATCGAACCGCGCTGGATTGCGCGCGCCGCGGGCAGAGGCTAAGCTGATTCTGGGCTGCGAAATTCTCTCGCGCTCGAATCCCGCAGTGGCGAGGTGCCTATGCGAAGCGTCATTGGGCTGTTGGTTGTCGCGCTGATCGTGGGTGTCGCGTACAAGGTCTACTTCTCACAAATGCGCGCCGCAGGCGCCGGTGCAACGCCAGTCCAGACGATCGATGTCGTGGGCGTAAAGAACGACCTGCTCGGCATCGCCCAAGCTGAGCGCGCCTACCAGGCCGAGCACGGCTCGTATGCTTCGCTCGACGAGCTCGTGTCCAGCGGCGCCCTAACGATGAAGCGAACCAGTCGCGATGGCTATACCTACGACGTCGAAACCTCCGCTGGTAGTTTTCGAGCCGTCGCGCACTGCCCCGCCGCCACCAGCCCGGGCTGCACCAACTTCTCGGTCGACGAGACAATGGAAGTTCACGTCGCTCCGTAGGCATTCTCCGGCCTTCTCCGGGGTCGCGCGCCAAATACGGAACATCCCCCGCTCCTCCTGCGTACCTATCATCGAAGCGAGTTCATGCTGAGCTTGAGCTCGCTGCCTTTTCCGCGCTACGGAAAATCGAGAGGAGAAATGAAATGGAGTACATCGGATTTGCGGCCGTGGTGCTGAGCTTTGCGGTACCGCTCGCCCTCATTTATGCCTGGTACCGCGTTCGCAGGCTTCGAACCGAGGAACGCCTTGCCGCCATTGCGAAAGGTGTGGCTGTGCCGATGGCCGATGAGTTGCCCGCGCATGTGCGCTCGCGCAAAGCAGGAATTCTGCTGACGGCGGGAGGAATCGGCTACACGTTGGCGTTCGCGGCGCTCGCTCGTTTTGAGCCCGACAGCCTCGAAGCAGCCGTCTTCGGGATCATCCCGATCGCAATCGGCATCGGCTTCTTCATCGACGCCATGCTCGTGCGACGCGATCTCCATCCGTCAACCTAGCCGAGCTTGCTCACGGTGTCCGCTTTTGATCGGCGACGGTCACGCCCGCTTCGGCGTAGTCCGTCGCCGGAAGGTCGACGAATGTCACCTGGATGTTCTCGCGTTTGGCGCGGCCGTCTTCGATCAGCGCCTGCGTGATGCGTTCGGCCAGCTTACGCTTCTGCTCGGGAGTGCGTCCCGCAACCCATGTGACCTGCACGTACGGCATTGGCTCTCCTTGAAAGCGCTTTGATTCTATGAAGAAACCGTCCGGCGCGAAATGCCCAAGCGCGGTCAAATTGGAGACGGACTTTGGCTCATCGGCGCCGTCGATTGCGTCGGCAGCTTCTGCCCGCAATGCGGACAGTTGGACCAATCGCTTTCCACTCCGCGCCCGCAGTTCGGGCACGTGGGCTGTAACGGAGTAGCGCAATGCGGGCAGAAGACGAATCCCGATTTCAGCGTCCTTCCGCATCCCGGGCATGGTTTCGGCAGAGGATCCCGCAGGATGAAATACAGGATGATTCCGATCGCGTCCGGAATGAAAATGGCCAGCAGCGTCCACATCACATAACGCATGTTGCGACGCCTTGCGTCGCCGCACACGTATCCGATCAGCGCGACCAAAGGAACAACGAGGAGAGGTATTCCAAATGCGAATAGCGCTCGGCCCCAGATTGGCCAGCGTCCCATGTCGGGATCGCTGGGGATCGCGAAGAAAAACACCGGTATCGCAGCGCCGAGATACAGCACCGCGCTGATAATCCACGCCGTTCGCGGGATGACTCGCAATTCCTGAGTGAAGCGGCTCATGCCATTCTCCTTTCGCGCCGCTGGCGCATTGACAGCAACACCGCCGCAGTTCCGCCCGCCAGCCATACGAGTGTTGTGACTCCCGCAAAGCTGATCCAGGTCTGATTCAGGCGAGGGTCGAGCATGCCAAGCAGCCCTCCGCTCACTAGCCGCACGAGCGGCCAGCTCACGATCGTCAGCAGCCAGGCGAACGTCACGACAAAGGCCATCACCCCACGCTGCCAGCGACTCTCAGCCTCTTCGGCAAGCCGGGCCTCTACAGCCGCCCGCGTTCTCTGCACCAGATTCGCGGAAGGCTGCGGCGTCGGCAGGCGCCGCAATTGGCTCGCGATCGACTGCCACGAATCCATCTCCTTCGAGCACGCTGTGCAGGAGCGGAGATGACGCGCCACGCGCTCTTCTTCGTCGGCGCTCAAACCACCCGCAGCCGCCAGCGCCAGCAATTCCCGGATTTCGTCGTGTTCGCTCATTGCCAGTCCACTCCCGGGTACTGTGCTTCGAGGGATTGTCGCAATTCCGCGAGCGACCTCCGAAGCCGCGACTTGACTGTCGAAAGCGGCGCGCCGAGCACCTGCGCGATCTCCTCGATCTTCATCTCTTCCTCGAACCGCAGCGCCAGGACCTCTCGGTAGATCATGGGCAAGCCGGTCAAGGCGGCGCCGATCCGGCTGGCGCGTTCCCGTTGAACTGCATCGTCAAAAGGCGCGCGCTCGCGGGACACGAGCCTGTCGGCGGCTGTCTCGGCCGAAGGTTCATCCGAGAGCGGCTCGTCCAGGCTTTCCGGCCGGATCCTGCGGAGGTGATCGATCGCCAGGTTGCGCGCCAGGGTGAACAGCCACGCATCAAAATTCCGCGCGGGATCGAAACCGCGGATCTTCTCCGTGACGCGCAGCCACGTTTGCTGAAAAAGGTCCTCTGCCGTCGCCGGCTCCCGCACCAGCCGCAGCAAATAGCGGTACAGCCGGTTCTGGTACCGGGAAATCAGCTCCGACAGCGCATCCACATCGCCCCGTCGAAGCCGGGCCACATCGCTATCGATGGCCACGCGACCCTCCCACGGCATTGTTGCGGCGGCTATCATATCCGTAATACGGACGAGTCGCGCAAAAGGACGCATCCCCTATGCCCCCCGGCGGGCCGCATCCGATGTGCTAGAATGGCAGGATTGTGACCAAGCTTCTGCAGGACCTACTCGAGCTTCAGAGCGTAGACCTCCGCCTGAACGACGTTCGCGCCCGCCTGGCTACATTCCCCAAGAAGATCGCGGAAGTGGATGCCCGCGTCATGGCCGCCCGGAGCGAACTTGAGAAGAGCAGGGCCTCCCAGGTCGCAACCGTCAAAGACCGGAAGAAGTACGAGCTGGACGTCGAGCAATGGAAGGAACGCGTCCGCAAGTACCGGGACCAAAGCTCGCAGATCAAGACGAATGAGGCGTACAAAGCGCTTCAGCACGAAGTGCAGATGGCCGAGGGGGAAATCGCCAAGGCCGAGGATCGCCTGCTCGAGCAGATGGTTGCGAGCGAAGAGTTCGACCGCCGCGTGAAAGCATCCGAAAAGGCCCTGAAGGAGGTCGAGTCGGCCGCGAGCGCTCAGCGTTCAACCATCGAGTCTGAGAAGGCGGCCGTCGAGAAGGAGCTTGCCCAGCTCGAGGCCGAGCGCAGCCGCGTGCTGGCGACGATCCCAGAAAACCTTCGCGATCACTACGACCGGATTTGCCGGAAACACAACAACATTGCACTTGCGGAAGTGCGCGACGAGAAATGCTCCGCCTGCGGGATGCGCGTCCGGCCCCATGTGTTCCAGGAGATGCGCCGCGCGGGCAGCGACGAGATGTTCCACTGCGAGACTTGCACGCGAATTCTCTATTACGTGGAGCCTTCCGCCGCCGCGGCCGCCGCTCCGGCCTCCAATTCAGTTCAGCCGAATTCCGCCCCGAATGAAGCCTAGCCCCGCGCCCGATCCGCCCGCCGCCCCATGACGCGACTTTCGAAAGGTCCGCACCCCGGAAGCGCCCGCTTGTTTTCCGACTCGCGTCCCGCTGCGCCGCCTGCCGGCGTGCACGTCGCGAATATCGACGGCGCTTCGCGCGGGAATCCCGGGCCTGCTTCCTACGCCGTGATTCTGCGGGACCCGGGCGGGAAAGTGATTCTGGAGCTGGCTAAGAAATTTGGCCGCGACACCAACAACGTGGCCGAATACTACGCGCTTCTTGCGGCGCTCGACTGCGCCACAACGAACGGCATCAAAGCGCTCCGCGTTCGCAGCGATTCCGAGCTGCTCGTGCGCCAGATGCAGGGCCGCTACAAGGTCAAGAGTGCCGATCTGAAGCCGCTTCACGAGCGTGCGTCGAAGCTCTCCCGGCAGCTCGAGTACTTCGTGATCGAGCATGTGCCTCGCGAGATGAACCGCGATGCTGACGCGCTCGCGAATCTCGCGCTCGATTCCGACGGCGCGCCGAACCTCGAAAATCGAACTCCGCGAAACGCAGCCGCCCCAGCCGCTCACGCGCCACGACCCTCGTCGACCCCGCAGACAATCCGTGCTCGCTTCGCGAACGGCGTACTCGTCCCGGCGGAGTCCCTCAATCTTCCCGAAGGGGCCGAAGTGATCTTGACAGTCCGCAAGCCTTAGCGTTGCAAAGCACCGTCGTGGCACAATCTGTTTGACCTGCGCGTCGCTCGCGACTATGTTTCAGGGGTCAGCAAGCAATGCCTGGGGGAGAGCATGTCATTTGACGAGGCGATTGAACGGGCGTCGAGAGACGAACGGTTCATGGCGACGGTCTATGCGATGAACACCCTTCTCATCCACAAGGGAATCTACACCAAGCGCGAATTCGAGCAACTGTTCGTCGAGTGGGTGACGAAAGAAGACCGCAAGAAGAGTCAGGGAGTTAACTCGCCTACCGCTTTGGCCGCCGCCGGGGACTAGAAACGTCCCGCCAGGTTGGATGCTGGCATTCGGGCTTCTTGCAGCAGTGATTCCCTAATTCGCAGCGCACGCACATGCACTCGCACCGCGGTGGCGCCGCCGGTTGGCTTTCCTTCTTCTTCGCAACCATCGAGCGCTACTTCAACGCGTAGGAACGGTAAAGGGTGTCGCGTTGTGCGGGGATGTAGCCTGCATCGGAGATGATTCTTCGCAGTTCTGCTTCGTTCGTGCGGTTGCGCACTCCGGCCGCATAGACCACGTTCTCCTCGATCAAGATGCTGCCGACGTCGTCCGCTCCGAACTGCAGCCCCACCTGGCAAACCTTGATACCCGGCGTGAGCCAGCTCGACTGGATGTGGTCGATGTTGTCGAGGTAGAGGCGGCTGATCGCCAGCGTCTTCAGATAATCGAACGCGGTCGCCTCCGGAATCTTCTTTCCCAGCGACGTATTCTCCGGCGCGAAAATCCAGGGAATGAACGCCGTGAACCCGCCTGTATCCTGCTGAATCCTGCGGATCGTTTCGAGGTGGTTCACGCGGTGACGATATTCTTCGCCGCATCCGAACATCATCGTCGCGGTCGTGCGCATTCCGAGGGCGTGCGCGGTGCGGTGCACTTCCTCCCACTCGCTTGATTTGCACTTCAACCGCGAAATGCGCGCGCGAATTTCGTCGTCGAGGATCTCCGCGCCGCCGCCCGGAATTGAATCGAGCCCCGCGTCGCGCAGCCGCGCGGTCGTGTCCCGCAGCGACAGGCCGGACACCTCCGCGATGCACGTGATCTCCGGCGCCGAAAAGCAGTGGAGGTGCACCTGCGGGAATCGCTCTTTCAGCGAGCGCAGCATGTTCTCGTAAAACTCGATTCGCAGGTCCGGATGCAGGCCTCCCTGCATCAGCACTCCCGTGCCGCCAAGCTCGAGCATCTCCTCGATTTTTTCGTAAATCGTCTCCAGCGGCAGCACGTATCCGTCTTTCGCGCCCAGCGGGCGGTAGAACGCGCAGAACGAGCAATACTCCGTGCAGAAATTCGTGTAGTTGATGTTGCGGTCGATCTGGTACGTGGCGATGCGCGGGTCCGTTTTCGCCCGGCGGACTTCGTTCGCCGCCATCCCGATGCCGATCAGGTCGTCGGAGTTGAACAGGTCGAGCGCTTCTTGTGGCGTCAGTCCCATCGCCTGAAGTTTAACCTAAACAAGGTAAATTGGGTCATTCACGCGGGCGATTCCTTCGCGCAGCACCGCGCCGTAGACGCCCGTGCACCCTCTGTGTTCGCGCACGACGCGTTCCAGCACTTGCGGCGTCGGAACCGCCGTTTCCGGATCGAGCGTGATCATCACGCACCGCTGGTCTTTCTTCACCACTTGCAGCACCACCGTTTCTCCGATTTGCAATTCGTGCCCCACCAGTTCGTCTTCAAAAAACGGCCGCGTGTCCCGCCAGTCCACGTAGAAGTTCTCGCGAAATCTTCGAAGGTCAAGCTCCACGCCGGTTTCACCGGAGAGCGCCTTCACAGTGCTCAGGCCGAGGATCGATACCGGGCGCGCATCCGTGATGCTGCGCTCCGAAAACCGCAGAAGCAGCGAGCGGTCGAATCGCTTTTCGAGATAGCGCGTGAATTCGGCGTCGCCCATGCGGAACTTCTCGCCCTCCGGCGTCGTCACTTCCAGTGCATACCGATCGAGGTTCGGAACGTCGTCCTCCGGCGCCGGCGGATTCAGAAACCGGGGACGAAACAGAATCATCTCGCGCCCCTGCCTGCCGGTCATCCAGGGGAAATCGGAGCGGTTCTGCGTATCGAGGAACGCGTAGACGCGGTCGCCGGCAATGCCCGCGAACGTGACGCGCGCCTCCTCGAGATCCTCACCGGCCATGCTTTTTACGGGATATCGCCGCAGCTTGACGACCGTGCCGATTCGCTCCACGCGGCTATGCTCCGCGGCGCGCTACCGATTTCGCGCGGGAACTCATGGAACCTGGAAGGTTACCTGCGCCCTGTACGGACGCGGATTTGAATTCTCGAGAATCGGGCTGAAATGCCACTTACGAATGGCATCCATGCAGGGGCGAACCAACTCCCGGGCGCCGTCTCCCGGAATAATCTCGATCACACTTCCGTCCGAATCGACTGCAACGTTGAGGGTAAGCGTGGTCCCAGGGGCCGTTCCCGCTGGATATATTGGATCGACGATACCAGAGGCCAGCTTCCTAACCTCAGAATCCGTTAGAGGAGCCGCTGGCCCGTATGCTCGCGTGTTGAAATCGAAATTCATAATGGTCTCCGCCTGTACGGGGACGCCGTCCTGCAAAACGGGTTTGAACTTCCAGCCCATGATCTGGCGCTCTGCGGGGCGATCGGCTCGCTCAATCGCGACGCTTAGTGGCAGAACCTCGCGGACGTTTCCAGACCGATCGACACAGACGCAGTAGCTGGTCTTACCGCTCGTGGCGCCATCCAATACCTGCGGCCAGATGATCTCGAGGGGTTGCAGAGCTTGGTTGCGAAGTTCCTCCTCTGATATCGTCGCGCTCCGGAGCTGCTGGCTTGGTGGCGTCGGCTGCGGAACCGAAAACAGCTTCGCGTCCGACTTGTTCAGATCACTCAACTCGGTTACTTGCACCCTGTAGCTGTCGCCGGCGCTCACCTTATAAATCAAAAGGCGCGCGACCCTCTTTCCGTGAAACTTCTCATACTTCGTGAAAGTCACTGAGTGGCCCGCCGCGCCCACCATTTCCCACAACCCAAACGGGTGAGTCACACACAATTTGGGCCTATCCGGGAAGCAAGCCTTACCAGACTCGTCTGAGGCGCCGCTGGCCTTCGTCAGCACAATATCCCCCGGCCTGAACGCATCCAGAACCGGTTTGGGATCCACCATAGCAGTTGCCAGTGTTCGCAACCACAAAGGAAAATAGTCACCCGAATCCTGTTCAAAGACCTTATTGCCTGCAACGATGAGAGTTTGCGAAAAATCGCCCGGCGACTCAATCGTGCGCCGCCAATCGTCGGGAGCCTTCCAAAAGATATTGATCTCGCTCTTTGGCCCTGGGTCACCTTGTTCGGTGACGACTGCTCTCAAATGGAATGCCCGACTTCCAGAGGCTGTCAGAGTTGTTTGGACGACGGTGGGACGGAGCGTCGATTCCGTCGAAACTTGAGCCGCGACTGCTTTACGCCAAACGCTTCCAGCAATTTCCAAAAGCAACACTATCAGTAGAGCTTGGAACAAGCTGCTTCGCAATCGCGCGAAGTCCTTCATCCTTCACCCCAATGAATCAACAGGCGCTACCCGCGCTGGGCGGTCGAGGTCGCCAGAGAGCCCGCGAACTCGAGCGGGCGCGCCCGTGGAATCAGGCCTTCTGCCGCCGCCTTCTCGAAATAGAGCCGCAAGCCGTCGAGGTATTCGCCCTCGAGGTCGAAGTGGATGTTCTCCGTCAGGTAGCGCTCGAGGGCCCGCGGCGGAAGGTCGAGCTTGATCGAAGCCGCTTCCGCAATCTCCCGGACTCGCGACATGCCGTACCGCTTCGAAGCATGGAAATCGGCAAGCACTTCCGGCGTGATTGCATCGCGCCGTCCCGCCCAGATCGCCAGCACGCATGGCTTGCCCGTCATCTCGCGCCACTGGTGCGCGATGTCGTAGACGAAAATCGCCTCAAAACCGGGCACCGGCATTTCATCGGGGTCGCCCTGGCAGCACTGTTCGCCGCTTGGGATCTTTCCGGAAAGCGCGTCCATCTTGAGCGAAATGCGCAGCGCCGGATCGCCGATCACCAGCGCCGCATCCGCCTCCCGCAGCATTTCGGAAGCGTCCGGCGCAGCGTCGATGTATTCCGGTTCGATCCTCCAATATTCCCGCGCGAGCAGCCGGACCAACGCCGCGGAACTCCGCGAGCTCGTATCGAGCGCGATGCGCTTCGCCATCTCGATCGGTCTCTTCGCCACCACCAGGATGCTCCGCACTTCGCCCTTCGCCGCGATCGCCATGCCCGGCAGTGCCACCGCGTTCTCGATTCGCTGGTACTCGATCGAAGGAATGATTGCGATGTCTGCATCGCCCCGATGCAGAGCCTCGGCGCATTGCGACGGCAGCGTGAACGACAAATCGTACTTGCCGGCGAGCGGTCCTTCCGCGAATCCCCACACCAGCGGCGCCGTGTTCAGAAACTCGACGATCGAGATGCGCAGCTTCTTCATGAAAGCTCAATATAACACAGTCATCTTGTGCGCTTGAACCGGGGCGCCACAACAAGGCTGACGAGCGATTCCCTTACTCGGCTGCTTTTGCGGCCAGCGTCTCGATGACGCCGATGTTCGGCACCAACTCGCGCGGAAACCCGTGTCTCTCCTGCAAGTACGCTGGGCTGTTGTAGGTGATCCAGGTTTTCCCCGCTGCGTCCTCCCAGATCAACGCCTTGAGCGGCAAATCGATTGCGCTGCTCGGCGCCGCCAGCATCAAGGGCGTCCCGCCTTTCGGGTTGCCGAAGATCAGCAGCTTCGTGGGCTTCATCTTCAGGCCGGCTTTCTCGGCCTCGCCGCTGTGGTCGATCAGCGCGAACAGTTTCACTCCCTTCGCCTGCAGAATCTCCTCGAACTTCGCTACCGTCTCTTCAACTGAACGATGGCTGGATATAGTCACGATTCCGTTCTCTGGATCTGACGCCATGGATTCCTCCCGACTCTCTCCAAGATGTGCTTGTTTGGGCTCGCGAACGGAAACGAGGTAAATCGCCATCGCCAGACCAACTAACGCCAGGATCAACGCGACCCCCACAGCGAGCCAGGAGGGGCGATTCAAGGCGGCTCCTCCCCGATTCAATTCACGAACTAATCGAACGTGGCTCCACGTGCAGAATACGTTGACGACAACTCCAAGAACGATCAGCGCCGTCCCGAACCAGAACGATAATCCGTACGATTGAACTTGGAAACCGGATCGGCCGACCCCCAACGCTTGCAGGAACAACCCGAAGCGCGCGACCACGAACCCAAATCCCATGAGCGCGAGACCGGTTCGAATCCATGCCAGGAACGTTCTCTCTGCGGCAAGGTAGTCGCTTGGTCCAGTCTGCAATTTCTCGGTCATAGGTGAGTATCTCGAGTCGCTAGAGCTCCGCCAGCGTTCGGTGCACCAGGTGGATCGCAATCGCTCCTTCGCCCACGGCTGATGCCACGCGCTTCACGCTTCCCGAGCGCACGTCCCCCACCGCAAACACGCCGGGCAGGCTCGTTTCCAGCATTTGCGGAGGACGGCTCATCGCCCAATGCGGCCCTCCGTTTGCCCCGTCCAAGTCCCTCCCTGTCAGAATGAATCCCTTGCTGTCCAGCGCGACGCAGCCCTGCAGCCACTCCGTCCGCGGTGACGCTCCCGCCATGATGAACACGTGGCGAATGGCATGTACCGACGTCTCGCCGCTCAGGTTGTCTCGCCACGTCACCTGTTCCAGATGCGCCTCGCCTTCCAGGGCGGTGATTTCCGTTTTGTAATGCAGTTCGATGGAGGGGTTCGCTTCGATACGCCGGATCAAGTAGCGCGACATCGTGTCCGACAACTGTCCCGACCGCACCAGCACGTGCACCTTCCGCGCGGTCTGCGACAGGAAAACCGCTGCTTGTCCCGCCGAGTTCCCTCCGCCTACCACGACGATGTCTTCGTTCTCGCAGAGTTGCGATTCCATATAGGTCGCGCCGTAGTAGATTCCCTGCCCGTCGAACCGTTCGAGATTGTGGATGCGCGGCTTGTTGTACTGCGCCCCGGTGGAGATCACCACAGACCGCGCGGGCAGCTTGTTGCCGTTGTCCAGCGCAACCTTGTACGGACGCTTCCCGCATTCCAGCCGCACGACGCTGTGCGCCACCATCATCTTCGCGCCGAATTTTTCAGCCTGTGTGATGGCCCGCGTCGCCAATTCCTGGCCTGACACTCCGGTCGGAAAGCCGAGGTAATTTTCGATCTTCGAGCTCGAGCCCGCCTGGCCTCCCGGCGAAGCGGTTTCGACCACCAGCACGTCCAGGCCTTCCGACGCCGCGTAGACTGCAGCGGCCAGCCCCGACGGCCCGGCGCCGACGATGATCAAATCGCGGATCTGCGATTCGTCGATACTGACGTTGAATCCGAGGCAGTCGGCCAGTTGCTGGATCGACGGATTGCGCAGCACCGACCGGGCGTTGCAAATCACCACGGGAACTTCGTCCGGCGTCACGTGAAACCGGTCGAGGAGTTCCTGCGAGGTCGTGTCGGTGTCGAGGTCTACATACGTGTAAGGATGCCCGTTCCGGCTCAGAAACTCGCGCAGCCGCAGCGTATTCGCGCAGTGCCGCGAGCCCATCAGAATCACGTTGCCCTGGCTGTGCTTGATCAATTCCAGGCGCCGCAGGATGAACGCGCGCATGAAAATCTCGCTCAGCTCCGCATCCTTCCCGATCAGCGCTCGCAAACCATCGCCGCTCAGCTCCAGAAATTCGCCCGGCTCAGTCACGCGCCCGCGAACCAGGCACCGCCGCCCGGAGATCATCGTCATCTCCCCCGTGAACTCTCCGGCGGCGTGCGTGGCTACGGGACGCTCGCCCTCGAGAGTCGGTTGCACGATTTCCATGCTCCCGGAAAGCAGCACGAAGAACGGAACGTTCGTGTCGTCGGGCTCAAACAGGATTTCGCCCTTCTCGACGCGCCGCAACCTGCTCACCCGGCGCACTCGGTCGATTTGAGCCGCGGTGAGGATTGGAAAAGCTTGCGTGCGAGCATCGAGTAGGCTGGGTATCGGAAGAGAAGCCATTTGATTCCTCCCTAGGTCGGCCGGGGTCAGGGACATTAGAGCATGGGTTGGATGATCCTCAACGCAAACCCGAATCACGCGGGCAGCCTCGCCCTCCTCTGCGTAGTTATACGTATCTACACTCAAAGGCTCGTGTGCTATAAGCGCGCTCCTTGGCGCAGTCGATGGAACCCGACCAATACTTGGGATGGTTGGCGCTCGCGTTGACTCCCGGCCTCGGCGCGCGCATGGCCGGAAAGCTCCTCCGCGAGTTCGGCAGCCCCGACGCTATCTTTGGCGCGTCCCTGACCGCTCTTGAAGGCCAGCGCCTGCCCGCGGCAGTCGCTCAGGCGATCCATTCCCGCCGCCCGCTGAGCGACGCCGCCAAGGAACTCGCCCAGTCTCAAGCCATTGGCTGCCGCCTGCTCACTTGGGACGAGCCCGAGTACCCCTCCCGCCTTCGCGAGATCTACGATCCGCCCCCACTCCTGTATGTGATTGGAAACATTGCACTTCTGAACCGTCACCTGCTGGCCATCGTCGGCGCGCGACGTCCCACCCCCTACGGGAATCAAATGGCTGAACGGCTAGGCAGGGACTTGGCTGATCGGGGTCTCGTGATCACGAGCGGCTTGGCACGCGGCATAGATGCCAGCGCACACCGTGGCGCCTTGAGTTCGCCTACGGGGAGCACGATTGGCGTCCTCGGCTGCGGCATTGACGTCGTGTACCCCAAGGAAAACAGGAAGATCTTCGAGGAGATCGAAAAAAGAGGAGCCATCATCAGCGAATTCCCCATGGGAACCTTTCCGGCCCCGCAAAACTTCCCGATCCGCAACCGGATTATCGCCGGGATGGTGCTGGGAGTCGTAGTTGTCGAGGGCGCGCAATACTCCGGCTCGCTGATTACGGCGCGCCTGGCCATGGAGTTCGGCCGCGAAGTCTACGGCGTGCCCGGCAACGCCACCCAGCCCGCCAGCTTCGGGCCCAACCAGCTCATTAAGCAGGGTGCCAAGCTTGTCACCAGTTGGGAGGACGTCGTCGAGGAGCTTCCCACCCCGGTCCGGGCAGAACTAGTACCCGTCGAGACGGCCACCTCCGAAGAGCGCGCCGCCCTGATGGAAGAGGCCCTTGGTCCCGTCGAACGCCCCATCTACGAGCTTTTGAGCCTGGATGAGGCCCACCACGTCGATGATTTGGTCGAACGCTCGGGCATGACATCCTCGGAAGTACTAGCCGCCCTATTTGACTTGGAGCTGAAAGGCGTGGTACGCCAGTTACCTGGCAAGCAATTCCTGAAAGTCCTGTTGTAATCATCCAAGGGACGACAGGTTAGGATGGGAGGTCGCATGAATGCCCGAACGGGCGGCTTCCCCAATCTTCGTGTTTCACGAGGAACATAGCAGAGCATGGCAAGGTCACTCGTAATCGTCGAATCGCCGGCTAAGGCGAAGACTATCAACAAGTATTTGGGCAGCGGCTACACCGTCAAGGCCTCGATCGGCCACGTGATGGACCTGCCCAAGAAAACCATCGGGATCCGCCTGCCCGACGAGCCCAAGAAGAAAAAGAGGGGAAAACTCGGGAAAAACGGTAAGGCCGCCGCCGAGAAGGCCGCGCCGAAAAAGCCGATCACCCTCGACGACGCCAAAATCTTCGAGCCGACCCTCCTGATCATTCCCGGCAAAGGCAAAGTCATCAACGACTTGAGGAAATCCGCCAATTCCGCCGACGCCGTCTATCTCGCCAGTGACCCTGACCGCGAGGGCGAGGCCATCTCCCAGCACGTCGCCATGGTCCTCTCGAAGCCCGCCAAGTTCACCGAAGACGAAGTCTCGTCGAACGGCAACGGCAAGGCCGCCGCCGAGGAAGCGAAGGAAAAGGAAAAGCCGGCCTCGAAAGCCAAGGGCAAGAAGACCCGCGACGAAATCAGCATCCCGCCCATCGATCCGAAGAAAATCTTCCGCGTCACGTTTAACGAAATCACGCCCAAGGCGATTCGCGCCGCTTTCGACCATCCCCGCGAGGTCGACGCCAATCTCGTCGACGCGCAGCAGGCGCGCCGCGTTCTCGACCGCATTGTCGGCTACAAAGTCTCGCCGCTGCTCTGGCACAAGGTTCGCCGCGGCCTTTCGGCCGGCCGCGTCCAGACGGTCGCGCTGCGCCTGATCGTCGAGCGCGAGCAGCTTATTCGCGCCTTCGTCCCGCAGGAATACTGGACCATTCACGCCATGCTCGATTCGGGCGAGCCGCCGATCTTCGAAGCGAAGCTCAGCCGCTACAAGGGCGAAGAGATCGAAGTCTCGAATCAGGAAGCCGCGGACAAGATCGTCGCCGCCGTCGGCAAGGCCAAGTGGCAGGTCGCCTCCATCACGCAGAAGGAAAAGAGGCGCAATCCGCCGCCGCCGTTCACCACCTCAAAGCTCCAGCAGGCCTCTTACAATCGCCTGCGCTTCACCGCCAAGCGCACCATGGCGCTTGCGCAGCGCCTCTATGAAGGCGTCGAGCTGGGCAGCGAAGGCTCGGTCGCGCTCATCACTTACATGCGCACCGATTCCGTGCACGTCTCGAACGACGCACTCGCCCAGGTCCGCGAGCTGATTCCGGCGCGCTTCGGCAGCAACTACCTGCCCGAGAAGCCGAATTTCTACAAATCGAAGAAGGACGCGCAGGAAGCGCACGAAGCCGTGCGTCCCACGGACGTTTCGCGCACGCCCGAAGACGTCCGCAAGTATCTCGATGACGACGTCTTCAAGCTCTACCAGCTCATTTGGCAGCGCTTCGTTGCTTCGCAGATGCTTCCCGCCGTCTTCGACCAGACCGCCATCGACATCACCGCGGGCGATTACACGTTCCGCGCCACCGGCTCGGTGCAGAAGTTCGACGGCTACCTCCGCGTCTACCAGTTGCCTGCCGCGAATGCCGATCGCGACGACGATGAGAAGGACGAAGAGAACGAGGGCAAGGCGCTGCCGCGCGTCACCGAAGGCCAGGCGCTCCGTCTCGCCGAGCCCGTTCGCCCCGAGCGGCACGAGACCGAACCGCCGCCGCGTTACACCGAAGCGACGCTCGTGAAAGACCTCGAAGAAAAAGGCATCGGCCGTCCCTCCACGTACGCGTCGATCATCTCCACGATCGTCGAGCGCGAATACGTCAAGAAAGAGCAGGGCCGCTTCACGCCCACCATGCTCGGCGAGCGCGTCAGCGATCTGCTCGTGAAAGCCTTTGACGACGTCTTCGACGTCACCTTCACCGCGCGCCTCGAAGAAGAGCTCGACGAAATCGAGGAAGGCAAGCGCCCGTGGCGGGAAGCCGTCCGCGAATTCTGGGAGAAGTTCACCGTCGATCTCGCGCACGCCGACGAACACATGGTTTCGTACAAGATCGGCATTCCCACCGGCAAGAAGTGCGAGAAGTGCGGACAGGGCGAACTCCTCGAGCGTATCAGCCGCCACGGATTCTTCCTCGGCTGCTCGCGCTATCCCGACTGCGATTTCATTCAGGACCTCGCGCCCGACCTTCCCGGCGACGATTCCGAGAACAAAACCGAATACTGCGAGAACTGCGGCCGCGAAATGGCTCTGAAGCGCGGCCGTTTCGGAAGCTTCCTTGCGTGCACCGGCTATCCCGATTGCAAGACGACGCGCCGCCTCGTCGAAGGCACGCGCAAGGCGCGACAGCCCGACGTTCCCATCGGCGAGAAGTGCCCCGAAGATGGCGGCGAACTTTTGAAACGCGCGGGCCGCTTCGGCGACTTCATCGGCTGCCAGAACTATCCGAAGTGCAAGTACACGCGACCGATCACGCTCGGGATCAAGTGCCCGAAGTGCCACGAAGGCGAATTCGTCCGCCGCGGGTCGTCCAAGGGCCGTGGCCGCGCGCGCATCTTCTACGGCTGCAGCCGCTACCCCGATTGCGACTTCACCACGCCCTACGAGCCGATCAACGAGCCGTGCCCGAAGTGCAGCGCGCCGTTCATCGTCGAAAAGCGCACCAAGCAGGGCAATTTCCGCGCCTGCCTCAACGAGAAATGCGATTGGGAGATCCCCGCGCCCCTTCCGCCCCTCGACTCCATCGGCACTCCCCCTCCGCCCGTCACCGTGTCATCCTGACGCGCACCTTCTGCGACGAAGGAGCTCTCTTCGTTTTTGGTTTTTGGCATTCGCCCTTGACGTTGTCATCCTGAGCGCAGCGAAGGATCTGGAGTAGCTACTGCTTCTACATGCGCACGGGAACAGTGCTACTATCGCTCGACGCGGGCGATTGAACGTCACAGGGGCAACACCCCCACCGTTCGAAAACCGCGAACGATGGGGCACCCAGCGGCCGGATTCTTCGACCTCGGTTCGTCGCCGACAGAGGCTTGCGTTTACGTGCTTGCCCCAACCACTCCGCGACACGTGGGGCACCCGGCGACACGTGGGGCACCCGGTGGTGACGAGTACCGGGTCAGGTACAGGTACGTACACGTACGATGGAGACGGCATGCAAATCTCCAAGTCCTCGGGCGGCACGACCACCATCTCCATTTTTGCTGGGTCCCAGGTGGTCGCCGAATACGACAACGGCGCCGCGCCCACGTCGCCTTCGCGCGAATTCATCTATGCCCTCGGGCAGCGTGTCGCCGAGATCAGCGGCAGCTCCACGTACTACTTCCAGACGGACCACCTCTCGGTTCGCATGTTGACCGACTCGAACGGCAACGTGGTCGACCAGCTTGGCCATTTTCCATATGGCGAAGCTTGGTACGAGACTGGTCCAACCACCACACCGTCGAAGTTCACGACCTATTACCGCGACAGCGAATCGAACAATGATTACGCCCTCGCCCGCCACTACATCAATCGCTTCGGCCGCTTTATGACCGTCGACCCGGCGGGTATGGCGGCTCAAGACTTGACAAATCCCCAAAGTTGGAATCTCTACGCGTACGTCCGGAACAACCCCGTTGGCTTGACCGACCCAACGGGCTTGTGGTGCGTATGGGACGACGGCACAGGTCACGATCCCGATCCTTCAGAAGGCGGGTGGGACGAAGGAGACTGCGCTGACCAAGGCGGGCACTGGGACTCCTCCGATACGGTCTACAACATTTGGACGAACGACGACGGAGACGTCGTTGGCATCAGTTCGGCCTACGGGCTTTTCTTTGATAACAACTTATCCATAGACCTAGCCGATCTCGACTCCTGGTTCACAGCCGCCAACAATCTGAACGTCAGTCCACTCGCTCCTTCACCGGCGACACTTGAGCAGTGCTACGACCAGATGAACGGCAGTAAGAGCGGGAGGATTTTCAATACGGCCTTCGACTTTGGCAGCTTGCTCGAAGCCACGCCGTTCAATGAGAATTGGGCAGCGAACGTTCGCGAATGGGTCCTCATTCCGGCCACCAAGTACGTAGGCCTAAATGCCGTCCAGCACTCCGGTCTAGGCGGCACGATGCCCGACGTTTATTCGCTCGCAGGCGGCACAACGACGAGCGCCCCGGTGGCAGGAGAGGTCACGATGAATGGCGTCAAGACCTTCGCGAAGGAAGCAGCAACGCCCGCCATAGCCATGATTACTTGGGCAGACGTAACCTTCAGGGTCGCTCAGTTCCAAGCCTGTTCCGAAATGCTCCAAGCGACCCATTCCGGCGGAACAGTCCAATGATCCGAAAAGCAAGTCAGGAGCCCAATGGAGACTCAGGCCACTGCATCTCGTAGTTCGCTTCTGATTGGAATTGACAGTCTTGTGCCCGGCTGGGATTGGCTCGGCAGGCACCCAGCCGTGGCTTGCCTCTTGGCGTCGGGCGGATTTTTCTACGGCGGTTACCGGAGCTTCACAAAAGGAGAGTACACCATCGCACTCCAGTGGCAAGCCGTTGCGGTAGCTCTTCTTGCGATCTTCATAGGCTCGGCCATTTACTCGGGCATGTTGGTGGGTCTCGCTCCTGCCGGGGTTGCTCTCGGCGCGGAAATATGGTTCATTGTTCGGTCCTACACCCGGAAAGCGACCTCAGCTCGAAAGTAGGCCGGGTGCCCCAGGGTTTCCCCGCTCAAGATCGTAAGCCTCTCCCAATCAATCATTCTCGGCTGGGTGCCCCATCGTTCGGGTTTCAGGGTCTGTACTTGCAGACCCGGACATGAAATCGTCTTTCGAACGGCGGGTCTTCTCTTGCATTCCGTCTGATCCGTGCGCCTTCCCGTACCCTGGTTCTAGCCGTACTACTCAATTTTTGAACCTGTTCAAGATTCGGTTTCCGTGCTAGCGTGGCTCGTTTTCGCGCTCGATGAAAATGAGCGTACAGGGTCACAGGGTTTGTACTTGCAAACTCTGAGGTGAAAGGAGGAGGAAGCGGTGCAGAAGGAGGGCGGGTCGTAGTCTTCAGGGTTGAACTTCTGAGCGGCCTGAGACATAGGTAACACATTGTACCGGACACATGGGTGACACTCTCTCCCCGAAATGGGGAGGGAGTGATGCCTTGGAAACTCCCGACCCTCTGCTTCGAAGGCAGATGCCTTCGCCGCTCTGCCAAGACTAACACCCCTCAGACGAGCCCGAGCGAACTACGAATTGAACACTGAAAGTGGATACGCCCGACCGTAACAAGGATGCTGCATTGCGGTGCACCTGTTCACCAACACAGCCCAAAGCAGCCAGGACAATTGGCTTTTTGGAGCCAGACATGGCGACCTGCTTCTCAAGAACACAGTTCTCTTAGACAAACAAATCGCGTTCGTTGCAGAACCTCACAGCGTCAGCGACGACACGCTCATCAACGGCTGCGTTCTGTCCGAGCCGAGAGATCAACTCAGCAACGATTTCCACGTTCTTTTCGTTCGTCGGAAAGTCGCCGTCACGAGAGATGTAATCCCTCACTGCGGCTTTGCACGGGCCTTCGAATTTGTGAAGCACTTCGGTTATGTTGTTCATAGAGTCTCCTTGGTCTTGCTTGCCGACTCTTCTCGAATCGCTCCAGGTCCTTAATTTCCCTGGTGCCAATTTCGGCTGCTGTAGTCGGTATCAGGGTTGCGACCCGCGGCTCGCAGAGTTGCGTTTTTCAGTGATTCGAAATCGGTAGCCGGGTGCCCCAGGGTTCTCCATCCAGGAACGTAAGCCTCTCCCAATCAATCATCCTCGGCCGACAAATCCACCCGTCGGGTGCCCCATGCTCCCGTTTTTGGAGCGTGGGTGTTTTCGGTCTTGACACCGCCTGAGGCCTGGCCCCAACCACTCGGCTTCGCAGCTTTTGGCAGCGCCGATTCTACGACTTCAATGTCTGGAGCCGGAAGAAGCGCTATGAAAAACTCCACTACATCCACATGAATCCCGTGAAACGGGGCTTGGTCCGCAATCCAAAGGATTGGATCTGGAGCAGCTACTGCTTCTACATGCGCACGGGAACAGTGCTACTATCGCTCGACGCGGGCGATTGAACGTCACAGAGGCAACACCCCTACCGTTCGAAAACCGCGAACGATGGGGCACCCGCGGGTTGGATTCGTCGGTCTCCGTTCGTTGATTGATGGGAGCCTTACGGCGATGCGGATCGCCAACACAGGCCGAGAAATCCTGGGGCACCCGGCCGTCCAACGACAACAGGCCGCAGGTAAGCCCTTGTTCGCGTTCGGCACTGCCACAGCTTCAGACTGCGCGCTGGCCAAGAAAGAAGCTGAGAAAATAGCCAAACACAACCTCGGTACGAATACGAGGCATGTTTAGTGTAAATGCACTTCGCGATGACAAACCGCAAGGGAAAACAAAAGAGAGCGCTGAAGCGCGGGCAGAGAGTTGTACTGAAGGTTCTGCCGCCCGGGCTCATAGACGGTCTGCCGGAGGAAGATCAACAGGCCATATCGGCAGTGGTGGGCAAACCAACGATCTTTGAAAGGTATGAGCGCAACGGAACCGCGAAACTCGAATTCATGGCGAACGATGAGACGATGCACATGATCTGGGTCGAGCCGAAGTACATACGGGTATGGCGACCATCTTCGATCCGACGACATTTGTGGAAACAAAGGGGGACAGGTTTCAAGGATCGCCTGAAGACAGGGCGAAGAAAGAAGTTGGACCGGGGACAGAGAGTCATACTCCAGCCCCTGCCAAAAGAGGTCATCGAGTTCTTGCCCGCGGCCGACCAGCAGATCGTATCGGAGGTCGTCGGAAGACCAATCGTCTTCTTCATTAGATATGGGCGCGATGGAAGCGCGGAACTTGAGTTCGTAGGCTCCGACAACACAGCCCATCTCATCTATGTCGATCCCAGATTTGTCAAGACTTGGTGAGGATTCCCGATCTGCCCTAGGATTGGTCCGCTTTGGGTGATTCGCAGCCGGGTGCCCCAGCGTTCTCCACCCAGGAACGTAAGCCTCTCCCAATCAATCATCCTCGGCCAGGGAATCCACCCGTCGGCTGCCCCATGCTACCGTTTTTGGAGCGTGGGTGTCTTCGGTCTTGACACCACCTGTGGCCCGGCTCGGCTTCGCAGCTTCTGACAGCGCCGATTCTACGACTTCAATGTCTGGAGCCGGAAGAAGCGCTATGAAAAGCTCCACTACATCCACATGAATCCCGTGAAACGGGGCTTGGTCCGCAATCCAAAGGATTGGATCTGGAGTAGCTACTGCTTCTACATGCGCACGGGAACAGTGCTACTATCGCTCGACGCTTGCGATTGAACGTCACAGAGGCAACACCCCCACCGTTCGAGAACCGCGAACGATGGGGCACCCAGCGGCCGGATTCTTCGATCTCAGTTTGTCGTCGACAGAGGCTTGCGTTCACGTGCTTAGCCCAACCACTTCGCGATACGTGGGGCACCCGGCAAGGGAGGCTATAATCTTGACGAGATCGTCCAGATTGGCTTAGGACTATTCTCTCACTGAGGTCGCCAAAATGGAAACCACGCAAAACGAAATCGAGAGAGCTCTTCGAGTCCTGATTGACAAGCAGCTATGGACATGTCGTCGTGCAGCAGATATGGCAACATTCCAGTTCGGAAGACGCTTGCCGACGCAAGATTTCTTTGGAAAGGCGACTGAGGTTGGCGATTACGCTCTACACGTCCAATGCGCCTGGCGCATAGTCCAGAGAGGTCACATAGCGGTGGCGAGCGGGGACCTTTATTATCCGGCAAAATACGATGGCAATTTGCCTCTCGCTGAGGAGTTTGATTGGGGTCGGAGCGCCAATCGACGCGACGCTTTGATTCAGGATTTATTTAGCGAAGGGCAGCCAATTTTGATTGTGCGAGAGATTGAGACCGGACTGGCCGCTCGGTTCAGGCTGATCCTTACCGGCGACGCAGAGTTGGAGGTTTTTCCAGACGATTCCATGAGACATGAGCATTGGCGCTTGCTCAGCCCTTTGACAGAAACATCGCACTTCGTTCCTTCAGCAAATGAACCTTGATGGAAACCAGGCTGAATTCAGACTTGGGCAAGAGACAAGGTCGGAATTTGATGCTGAGCTTTGTACTTTTTGCTCCGATGGAGGTGAGCGATACGTCTGAATGATACAAGTCAACGAGGTGGGAAGAAAAGAGTCTACGGTCTGTGGTTTGTGCGCGAGCGAAAAGAAGGTGAAGACATAGAGCTTTTGATTGGCATGTACGAAACCGAAACAGAAGCCAAAGGCGCTATCGACCGCTTGGCAGGCAAACCCGGATTCGTGGATTTCCCGAACGGTTTCCAGGTCCATACGTACGAACTCGGTCGAGACGGCTGGGTAGATGGCTTCGTCGAAGAGCCGAATGCGGTGAAAAGACGCTAACGGAGGAGCCCTCGCCAACGGCACCTATGCCTACGACGTTAAGATGAAACATCGTCTTGATCTGCCCCCTAACTCCGGGGCGGGTGGAGCACCCTTTACGAACCGGGGGCGCCTTTGAATTTTCGGAGAGGGCGCATGCTTAGTTCTTGAGCCGTGTGGGGCAGGAGAAGCAACCGGAGCGGCAATTTTCGGCGGATTGTTCCTCGTGTCACAAGGAATTATAGACCTTTCCAGGCATTTCGCAAAGGGCGGCACGCAGAATATTCCTCCTAGCTGGGTTACAGACCGACCTCGCCCCGGCGAGACCGCAGACGAGTTTGCAAGGCGCGTCTGCACAGCGCATTACGGCAGTGTTGCTGGGTGCGGCAGCAGTCCAGGAAGCGAATTCAGCAAGATTAGGAAATGGGCACAAGAATGGATCAACAAACATGGATAACTCGGCAATGCCACAATCCGAAGCTGCCTTTGCAGTTCGCACGGTGCATTTGCTCTGGCACACTGATTCGCACGGTGACGAGAAGCTGATTGGGGTCTATGCGACAAGCTCAGATGCGTCCTCGGCAATCGAGCGGCTTAAGGACAAACCTGGATTCTCGCAGGGTGGCGTGTTCGAAATCGCCGAATACAAGCTAAACAAAGATCATTGGACTGAGGGGTTTGCTCGGCATGATGGGTTCAGCCTTCCAAAGTGGTTTCGTCCCGGGGATCGGGATCAATGAGACCCGGAGCACGGGATGCGCGCACCGCCCGTACTGACGTGACGGTCCTTCGGCGGAAGGTGAAGACATAGAGCTTTTCTCCGCCTAGGACCGTAAGCCTCTCCCAATCAATCATTCTCGGCCAAGGAATCCACCCCTCCTCGAACGGTGGTTCTTCTCTTGCATTCCGTCTAACCCGTGCGCCTTCCCGTACCCTGGTTCTAGCCGTACTACTCAATTTTTGAACCTGTTCAAGATTCCGCTTCCGTGCTACCGTGGCTCGTTTTTGTGCTCAACAAAATGCGCAGAAGGGGGAGGAAGCGGTGTTAAGGGAACTTGGGGCCTTAGGTTCGGCGAGTTCAGTGCGCCGCCCTTCACGGGTCGCGGACCACGGATCGCGGGTCGCCGCATTTCTAATATACAGTTGCGCGATTAGAAATCGCCGTAACTCATTGAAAACACAGGACCGGCACCATGTCTAATATACAGTTGGCGGGGCTGCTCGCTCCCGGAAACGGCATCCCGGATTTCACTCGAACCTCTAATCTCTCACCTCAAACCTCTAATTCTCTAATCTGTACGCCGAATATTAGAAATCGCCGCAACCGCCGCCAAGTCAATCACTTACATTTTTCTAATCTATACAGACTCCCGGCCCTTTTTCTCCGGGCTCACTTCTCCCGCGCGGTGCGGATCAGAATTGCAGAGCGATGGCGCCGGTGGCGACGCGCGTCTTGTCCTGGCCTACGAGGACGGCCGTCTTGGAGTCGACTACGTAGTAGATCAGGGTATACGTAGCCGGCGGATTCGTCGTGACAATCGTCGCCGTCCCGCGGCCATTCGTTCCCGGCGCCCCGATCGAGCTGGGCGTCGTGTTGACCGCCGTGGCGATGGGATCGCCCTGATAGACCGCGCCATAGTTGCTGATGTCGAGATTGCCTGCACTCACGGCGGTGCCCGCAAGCGTGGCCTGGCCTTCGGCGTTGGATTGATACGACAGCGGGGCGTTCTGGAAGACTCCCTGGCCGTCGAAAACCATCGCGTAGTTGCCCGACAGCGGCTGCGGGGACGCTGCCTGCAAGTAAGCAGCGCCGCTCGCAACAGCCGCCGAATCGAGTTCGAGCAGCAGCGCGTTGCCCTGCGCCGTCGGGTAGGCGGCAAATTCGAGCGTGCTCGCGCCCGAGGGACAAATCTTCAGATCGACGCGCCCGGTGGGCGAATCCACCGTGTATGGGCACGAGCCCAGAGTCGTGTCGGCGGTTGCCGTCCCGGCGTTGTCAATATCGACGACGCCGCCCGTGATGTTGCCGTTCCCGTCGGACGTGAAGACTCCGCCGCCCGCGTAGGCGCCCGCGCTGGAATTTCCGCCGGCCCGGAAGACGTAGTTCGGGCCCGCAAGGCTCGCGGCGGTGAAGGAGTTCCCGGAAGGCGAGCTGAAGAGATCGCCGGCAAGATAGCCGGCCTGGTCGATTTCGACGGCGTAGAGGTGCGTGCTGTCGACGATGTAAAACGCGAATTGAAGCTGGCCGGTGTTCGCGGAGGAAAGAGTGAGCGTGCCGCGGCCCGTGCCGGCGAACGACGCATCGAAGGAATACGAGCCGCTCAGCGTCGTATCGGCGGTTTTGACCGTGCCGTCGTCATTCACGTCCACGATCGACGCGGACTGCGGAATTCCGCCCGAGCCGTCGGCCACGAAGCGTCCTGCAATTCCGAGAGGGCCGAACGCCGCGTCGCCGCCGAACAGCCGGAAGACGTAGGGTCCGGTAATCACGGAATCGGAATTTGTCAGGGCGTCGAGGTTTTGCTGATCGATTGTGCCGCCGCCGGTGGTGCTGCCGTCGAAACGGATCAGGAAAGCGTGCGAGTTCGAAGTGAGCACAAACTGCCAGGTCTCCGTTCCGCGCGCTGTGTGAATCACCGCCGTCGTGCGGCCATCGGGGCCGACTTTATAGTTGCCCCCGTTGAGGAACGAAACCTGCGTCGCGGCGTGCGTCGCAAAGCTGTCGATGTCTTCGACGCCGCTCACGATCGTGCCCTGGCCGTCCGCCACAAAGCTGCCGGCCTCGGCGATGAAACCCGATACGTTGCTTCCCGTGTAGGAGAACGCGAACGGCCCGCGCAGCGAGGCGTCCGAATAGACGATTTTCGCCGTAGCGGTGTCCGTCGAAGTTCCATCATTCGCAGTAATGGTGACCGTACCGCCCGGCGGGGGCGCGAAAGGCGCTGTGTACAGGCCGGTGGTCGGATTGATCGAGCCGACATCCCCGCCATTCGAGGAACTGACGCTCCAGGTGGCCGCCGTGTCCAGCACGTTATTCAGGAGCGCCGAAAATTGGTAGGTGCCGCCCGCCGGGACGGTCGCTTGCACCGGAGTCACACTGAGGCCCGAGCCGGAGCCCACCGTCACGGTGGCCGTGTTCGAAGTGATGGTGGTGTTGGCGGTGGAGCTCGAGGACGAGCTCTGCGTAATGATGGCCGTAATCGTCACCTGCCCGTTGTTCGTCGTGGGCACCACCGAGGGCGCCGTGTAAACCCCGACATTTACGTCCGTGGACGAGGCCACAATCGTTCCGATCGTTGAACTGCCGCCGGTTGTTCCGTTGACCTGCCAGGTGACGGCGGTGTTCGTGGTAATCGACGAGTCGGACAGGGTTACGGTCGCCGTGAAATCGGCCTGGGTGTTGAGCGCCACCGTGATCGCGGTAGGAGAAATCGCGATCGACGTGACGTTATTGGACGCGGTGATGGTATGGCCGCCGCCGCAGGCGGAAAGGCTGAGGAATGCGAGAACCGACAGAGAGAGCGCGAAAAGGGCCGGCTTACTGCTCCGCATCAAGGCCTCCGGCGAAAGCAAGCGCGGGAGAAAAGCCCCGCGGTGCTGCACGATTTTCAAGTGTTGCGACCTCAAACGCGGCCATCACCAGCTCCCAAGAGAAATTCGAATTTGCGAGCGAACTATTCTAGCGAGACTCGGGGGAACGTCAACGGCAGACCGCACCCCACGGCGCCGGACCATCTTTGCCGGCCAAGCCGGCACCCTCAGTATAAGAGCTTGGACAATTCCGGAATAACAGATGCAAACGGTCGCCTGTATGTTGGCCGCGCCGAATCCCCTCAGTTCATTGTATTGCCCTCGGACGGGCGCCCGGTTCCATTTTATCAGCCGTTCCCCAGGCGGCGAAAAATCGAAACTCGGCGGCGTAACTTAGAATGCCCGCGGGGTGTTTTGGTTACAACAATTCGCGCTCGTTGCGTGCCGGGCGCTTTCCATCCCGTATTTCGGACTTTGGAATTGTATAATCCTTTCGTTGAGTTCAAGGCCATGAAACAGACCATCGATCAATTCATGGGATACCTACGGTACGAGAGGAACGCGTCTCCGCGCACGATCCAGGAGTATTACAAGGACATCATCCAGTTCCGCGACTTCCTGACTCCGCCGGGCGAGAAGACACTGCCGCTGGGCCGGGTCGACCACCGGGTGATCCGTGAATTCGTCAGTACGCTGTACGACCAGAACCTGCAAAAATCCTCGATCGCGCGGAAACTGGCGACTCTGCGCACGTTCTTCAAATACTGCGTGCGGGAAGGTATCACGAAGCAGAATCCGGCCCGGCTGGTGAGCAGCCCGAAACTGCCGAGGCGCGTTCCCCGCGTTGTCACCGCCGAGGAAATGAACTCGTTTCTCGACAACCTTTCGGCGCCGCCCCGGCGCGGGACCGGAGGCAAGCCTCCGACGGCGAAACAGTGCGAACAGGCGAAAGTGATGTTGAAGCGCGACCGGCTGATCCTGGAACTGCTGTACGCGTCCGGCCTGCGCGTGAGCGAACTGGTGAGGCTGGACATCACGCGCGTCGACCGCTGGAGCCACATGGTTCGCGTTCTGGGCAAGGGACGGAAAGAGCGCGTGGTGCCGTACGGCGAGAAAGCGCATCAGGCGCTCGAAGCGTATTTGCCGGTTCGGGAAGAAATCCTTTCGCGTACCCACAACACGGACGTGGAGGCGTTGTTCCTCAGCCGCGAGGGCCACCGGCTGGGCGACCGGAGCGTTCGCTCGCTGGTGAAGAAGTACGCGCGTCTGTGCAACGTCAACTGGGATTTGCATCCGCACTCGCTGCGGCACGCCTTTGCCACGCATTTACTGTCGGACGGAGCGGACTTGCGGGCCATTCAGGAGCTGCTGGGTCATGCGTCGCTCTCGACGACGCAGCGATACACGCAGGCGAGTATCGAGCAGCTGATCGCCGTCTACGACAAGTCCCATCCTCATGCATAGAAGACTGCCGGCGAAGATTGCTTTCGCTTTGCTGGCGGCGGCTTTTGTCCTGGCGTATTCGCACCCGGCGTTCGCGCAGGACAACTACGAGATTCAGGTCTACGCCTACGATACCGTCGAGCCCGGCCACACGATGGTGGAGCTCCACAGCAACTTCACAATCGAGGGATCGAAGGAAATGGTCGACGGCCTCTACCCGACGAACCACGCCTGGCACGAAACCATCGAGATTACGCACGGATTCACGGATTGGTTCGAGACAGGGTTCTACATTTTCACTTCGGCGCGCTCGGGACAAGGCTGGCAGTGGGTCGGCGACCACATCCGCCCGCGATTTCGCGTGCCGCCCAGTTGGAAGTGGCCGGTCGGCGTCAGCATCTCGAACGAGATCGGCTATCAGCGGCGGCAATTCTCCGTCGATACGTGGACCTGGGAGATTCGGCCGATCATCGACAAGCAGATGGGGCGGTGGTACTGGTCGATCAATCCGACGTTCGATCGCGCGTTCCACGGCCCGGATGTGAATCAGGGCCTGGTCTTTTCGCCGAATTTCAAATTCAGCTACAACTTCACTCCGAAAATCGCGGGAGGCCTGGAATATTATGGCTCGGTGGGGCCGGTCACCGGTTTCGATCCGATATCCGACCAGCAGCAGCAGATTTTTCCGGCGGTCGACTTGAATCTTGCGCCGCAATGGGAAATCAACTTCGGGTTGGGCGTCGGCGTCACGCGCAGCACGGACCACTTGATCGCGAAGTTGATTCTCGGCTACCGCTTCAACTTCTAGTGCCGCCCATGAGTCAGACGGATCGGAAGGCGGTCGAGGATATGGAAAGCTGGGGCCTAAAAAGTGGACGTATGTCGGCTATGGCCACTATAATTGTTGACGTAAGCGAAACGGGCTCCGTAGCATCTTCCAGGAGGAATCGGGCATCGCATTCTGAGGGGTGAAATGGCCACGCTGAAACCGAAACTCGTACCGGATGTTCGTCCCACGGCGGCGTTGCAGATGTACCTGGAAACGCTGTGCTACAAGACGCGGGAGCGGCTCGAGCTGATCAACATCACGCGCGACCTCAACGAGGTGGTCCGCAAGCATGGGCTGAAGGCGGGCTTCCTGCTGGTCCAGTCGCTGCACACCACCACCGCGATCTTCATCAACGAATTTCAGCAGGCATTGCTCGACGACATGAAATCCTTCCTCGAAAAGCTGGTGGGGCGGTTCGACTACTGGCGCCACAACGACCCCAAGATTTCCGAGTGCAGCCGCAAAAACGCCGATTCACATCTCCGCGCCATGCTGCTGGGGCACACGCTGCAAGTTCCCGTGCGCAACGGCGAAATTGCGCTCGGCTACTGGCAGTCGATCATCCTGGCGGAACTGGACGGGCCGCGCGAGCGCGCGATCCAGGTGCAGGTTCTCGGCGTACCGGAAGAATCCAAAGACGACAAGTAGAAGCGCTAGACGTTGAGCGTGAGGGATGTTTCGGGGATGAAGCCGTCGGTGCGGCTGGGCTGCGCCGGTGCGGGCGGAAACGGCATCTTCTCGCGGTCCACGCGATTGTAGAGTGTGTCGCGCTCGACGGGCACGCGTCCGGCGGCGCGGATCAGGCGTTCGAGTTCAGCGCGCGACAAGTGCTCCGGCGTGGTAGCGCCGGCGTCGTGATAGATCTTCTCTTCCACGACCGTCCCATCCAAATCGTTGGCACCAAACCTCAACGCGATTTGCGCGATGCGCGGCGTGAGCATGATCCAGTACGCCTTGATGTGCTCGAAATTGTCGAGGAGCAGCCGCGAGACGGCGATGGTTTTCAGGTCGTCGAAGCCGGTCGTCGACGGCAAATGCGCGAGCGCCGTATTGGCGGGATGGAACGCCAGCGGGATGAAGGCGACGAATCCGTGCGTCTTATCCTGCAGGGCCCGCAACTGCAGCAAATGATCGACGCGCTCCTCGTCCGTCTCGATGTGGCCGTAGAGCATCGTCGCGTTCGAGCGAAGGCCGACCTCGTGCGCGGTGCGGGCAATCTGGAGCCACATCTGCCCGCTGACCTTGTGGTCGCAGATGATCTTGCGGACGCGCGGATGGAAAATCTCGGCGCCGCCGCCCGGAAGCGAATCGACTCCCGCCTCTTTCATCTTCAGCAGCGTCTCCCGAATGGAAAGCTTCGAGATGCGCGCGTAGTAGCCGACCTCGACCATCGTGAACGCCTTCAGATGCACGTGCGGGAAGCGCTGCTTCAGGCCGCGAATCAGGTCGAGGTAGTACTCGAACGGCAAATCGGGATGGAGGCCGCCGACGATGTGAAATTCGGTGGCGCCTTCGGCAACGCCCTGCGCAGCGCGCGACCAGATTTCTTCGAGGGCGAAAGTGTATGCGCCGGGCGCGTCCGGCGAGCGCCCGAAAGCGCAGAGGCGGCAATGCGCCACGCAGACGTTCGTCGGATTGATGTGCCGGTTGACGTTGTAGAAGCAGAGGTTGCCGTGCCGCTGCTCGCGCACATGATTCGCGAGCCAGCCAACCACGAGAAGGTCGGTCGATTGGTATAGCGCGAGGCCGTCCTCGGCCGTCAGGCGCTCCGCCGCGAGAACCTTTCTTGCGACCGGCTCGAGCCGAGAATCGCCGATTTGTAGTCCGCCTGTCATTTCATCCCGTTCGAATCTTATGGACGGGCCACGATTACAGCCGCGCCCCAGAAAAGCAAGAATAACAAGCTAATATAGCCATTCACCGTGAAAAACGCAGCATTGATTTTGCTCAGGTCGTCGGCTCGCACCAGCGAGTGCTCGTAGCCGAGCAGCAGCGCGACGACGGCGATGCCGACCCACGCGGGCCAGGCAAGATGGAAGGCGGTGGCGAGCCAGATGAGCAGGGCGACCATGGCCAGGTGCATGGCGCGGGCAATCGTCAACGCGCGAGCGATGCCGAATCTCTTCGGGATGGAGTAGAGGCCCGCGGTTTTGTCGAACTCGACGTCCTGACATGAGTACAGTACGTCGAATCCGGCGACCCAAAGCGTGACGGCGGCGCACAGAATCAGCATGCGCCCGTCGAGCGAGCCGCGAATGGCGATCCACGCCGCGGCCGGCGAAATACCGAGACAGAAGCCAAGCACAAAATGAGACCAGTGCGTGAAGCGTTTGGTGTAGGAGTAGAGGAACAGGACAGCGAGCGCCAGCGGCGACAGCTTCAGGGCGAGCGGGTTCAATTGCCACGCCGCGACGACCAGCAGCGCCGATGCAGCGATCGTAAAGGCGCCGGCGAAACCGACCGAGAGGTGGCCTGCCGGAAGCGCGCGGTTGGCCGTGCGGGGATTGCGTCGGTCGTATTCGACGTCGGCAATGCGGTTCATGGTCATCGCTGCGGAGCGCGCGCCGACCATGGCGGCGACGATCCACGCGATTTGCCGCCACGTCGGCAAGCCGCCCCCGACGCGAGCCGCCAGAAGCGCTCCGACCAGCGCAAACGGCAGCGCAAAAACGGAGTGCTCAAACTTGATCATCTCGAGCACAATGCGAATTCGGCTCTTAGGCATCTTCGAAGGCGTAAGCAAACGTGCCGCCCGCCATTCCTGTATCTCGCCGGTGTGCAGCCATTTTAAGGTTTGCCGCCCTGCCAGCGGTACTGCTTCTCCTGCGGCAATCCGGCTTGCGCGAGGACGCGATAGGAATACTGCTCGACCATGTCATCGATCGACTTCGGCCCGTAGTAAAAGGCGGGCATGGCCGGCATGACCGTTGCGCCGGCGTCGTGCACGCGAAGCATGTTCTCCAAATGGATGCGGTTCAGCGGAGTTTCGCGCAGGCAAAGAATCAGCGGGCGGCGTTCTTTGAGGCAAACGTCTGCCGCGCGCGTGAGCAAATCATTGGCGGTGCCGGCCGCGATCGCTCCGAGCGCTCCCGCCGAGCAAGGAATCACGATCATGGCATCCACGACGGCGCTCCCGGAGGCGATGCTGGCGCCGATGTCTTTGTTCGAGAGATATTCGATTCTCTTCGCCGAAGTGCCCGTGAGGAGAGACGGGAGCTTCTTGCCGTCGGACGCCACGACACCGAGTTCGGTGGCGAGCAGGCGCAAAGCGGCGTCGCTTGCGACGAGAAACACGCGGCTGACTCGCGGGTCGGCATCGAGCATTCGCAGCACCCACTGCGCATACACCGCGCCGCTCGCGCCGGTAACGCCGATCGAGATGACACGCCCCACAGGTTTCGCCATTGGCTGGAGTTGAAACGTCGAGTGTAGGTGGCGGATTTCGGCAAAGTCAAGGAAAGGAGCTATCGCGCTCACGGACGGCGTGTCGGCCCCTCCAAGCCGCCGAATATCCGTCCGAATTGCCAAATCACATTCGAACGTGCAGAATAACGGCCCGGTGGGGGTGAATATGATTGCGAAGCGAAGCCGTACTTCCGCGCTACCGTGCGCGCTTGCGATGCTAATCGCTCTGAGCGCAGCGATCGCCTGGGCCGACGTCAAGTTGCCGAATCTCGATCTTCATCAGGCGACGCTCGACAACGGCCTGCGGGTGATCCTCGTACCGGACCACAGCGCGCCCGTGTATTCGATCGACGTCTGCTACGACGTGGGCAGCCGCAACGAGCGGCCCGGCCGCACGGGCTTCGCGCACCTTTTCGAACACATGATGTATCAAGGCTCGGAGAACGTCGGCAAGGGCGAGCACTTCATCCTGGTGCTGAACAACGGCGGCGGCATGAACGGCACGACGAGCGAGGACCGCACGACCTATTTCGAAGAGCTGCCGAAGAACCAGCTCGATCTGGCTCTGTTCCTCGAGGCCGACCGGATGCGGGCGCTGAATGTGACGCAGCCGAACCTCGATAACCAGCGGAACGCGGTGCAGGAGGAGCGTCGCCAGGGCATCGATAACCAGCCGTACGGGCGCGCGAACCTGGATCTCGATGGCCTCGCGTACGACAACTTTGCATACAAACATTCGGCGATCGGCTCGATGTCCGACCTGAACGCCGCGGACATCCAGGACGTGAAAGATTTCTTCCGAATCTACTATGCGCCGAACAACGCGGTGGTGACGCTGGTCGGGGATTTCGACCCTGACGCTGCGCTGGCGGAGGTGAAGAAGTATTTCGGGTCGATTCCATCGCAGCCGGCGCCTCCGAAGATCAACCTGGACGAGGAGCCGCATTACGGCGAGCGGAGCGAGACGATTTACGATCCGCTCGCGCGGCTGCCGGAGGTGGACATCGCCTACCATATTCCTCCCGGCAACACTCCCGGCAATTACGCGATGCAGCAGCTCGGAATCATCCTTGGGCAGGGGCAGAGTTCGCGCTTCTACCAGCACCTTGTGAAAGAAAAGCAACTGGCGTCCGATGTTTCGGTGTTCAGCGATTTCCGGATCGGTCCGGGGCAGCTCTACATTTCGGCGAATCCGCGGCCAGGCGTGAAGGTGGAGGACCTCGAGAAAGGCATTGATGAGGAGATCGCAGCCGCCGTCAAGGACGGCGTCACGGCCGATGAACTGGCCAAGGCCAAAACGCAACTCCTGCGGCGTTTTATCGAGCAGCGGCGCTCGTCGCTGTTTACCGCGATCCTGATCGGGGACTACGCAGTGAAATTCAAGGATCCGAACCTGATCAACACAATTCAAGACAGGCAGAATGCGGTCACGCTGGACGAAGTGAATGCGGCGGCGAAGAAATATCTGCTGCGCGACCAAAGGACGAAGGTGATCACCTTCCCGGCAGGCGAAGAGCCCGGGATGAAGGCAAAGGGGGCCCAATGAGAACGCATTCCGCAGCCGCCGCAGCACGAGTGACCGCCGTCGTTATTCTGGGCGTTGTCTCATGCGCGCCCATCGCGCGCGCACAGGCGCAGAACAAAGCGACGTCGGTCAGCAAGGTCGAGCGATTGAATCGCGCGCCGGTAAGCAAGGAGATTCTGCGCGTCCAATTGCCGCGTCCGACGGTCGACAGATTGCCGAACGGGCTGACGATACTCCTCCTCGAAGATCACAAGCTGCCCACCGTGGCGTTCTCGATGTGGATTCAGCCGGGGCAACTGGCCGATCCGGCGGACTTGCCGGGGCTTGCGTCGTTCACGGCCGACATGCTGAATGAGGGAACCCCACATCGCACGAGCGAGCAGATTGCGAACGAGGTGGACTCGCTCGGAGCTTCGCTGAACGCAAGCGCGCGTTTCGGCGTCAGCTATACGTCCGTGAACGCGTCCGGACTGATCAACGACGCGCCGAAAATTCTCGACCTGATGAGCGATATCGTGCTGCATCCGAGCTTCCCCGAAAGCGAGCTTGCGAAATACAAGCAGCGCGAAGAGGCGAATCTCGAGGAGCAGCTCTCGAATCCGGGGTTCCTTGCGCAGCAGGCATTTCGCCGGGTGCTTTATGGTGAAGGTCCGCTCGGGATGACGTCAGCGACGAAGGAATCGATTGAGAAGGCAACCGCAGACGATCTGAAGCAGTTTCACGCCAAGCACTACCTTCCGGGCAATGCAATTCTCGGAGTGACGGGCGATTTCAAGGCCGCGGACATGCGCGCGCTCATCGACAAATACTTCGGCGCCTGGAGCGGAGCTGCGGAGCCGGCCGCCGCGCCGGCCAAGCTCGCATCGCAAGCGCCTTCGAAAATCACGCTGGTCGATCGGCCGAGTTCGGTGCAAACGTACATCGTCGTGGGCGATCGCGGAATTCGCCGCGACGATCCCGATTACTACAAGCTGGCCGTGATGAATCAAGTCGTGGGCGGCGGGCCGCAGGCGCGGCTCTTCCTCGATCTTCGCGAGGAGCACAGCCTCACCTACGGTTCCTACAGCACGTTCAACGCGGACGTGTATCCGGGCGACTGGTACGGCTCGGCGCCCGTCCGCACGCAGGTGACGGGCGAAGCGATGGACCGCTTCCTCTACGAATTCAAGCGGATCAACGACGAGCCGGTGCCAGCGAACGAACTGGACGACGCGCATCGAGCGATCGTCGCGGGCTTTGCCCTTTCGCTCGAGCGGCCCGCCCAACTGCTGAACGATTGGCTCACCGTGCAGCATTTCGGGTTGCCGGTGGATTACTGGGACAAGTACCCGGACCGGATCGCAAGCGTCGACGCCGCAGCCGTGCAGGCCACAGCAAAGAAATTCGTCGACCTGGACCACATTCAGTGGGTCTGCGTGGGAGACCGCAAACAGATTCAGGACGTGCTGGCAAAGTACGGTCCGGTGAGCGTCGTGGACGCGGGCGGAAAGCCTGAGAACTAGAAAGAAACGCGTGCCAGTAGCGAAACCGGGTCGCTTATGGCTACGCCCGTTTCAAAGCGCGGACCAGCAGCAATAGGACGACTGCGCCGACGAACGCAACCACGAGGCGTCCGATCAATCCGTACGCGGCCAGTCCCAGAATGCCGAAGATCCAGCCGCCCAGGACGGAGCCCACGATGCCGACCAGCAAATCGACCAGCACGCCCATGCCGCGCCCTTTCACCACTTGACCCGCGAGAAAACCTGCCAGAATGCCGATTAGGATCGTCCAGATTAGCCACATGATGGGTGTCCTCCGCGAGAGGGAAGTCTCCAGTGGCCTGTCCCGAGCGCACTGGTGTGCCAGACTCTAGCATGAATCGGTCCGCCTGCAAGCCCCAGGGAGGCGCGCCAGTAGTGCTAGAATCGGGCGGCGAACATGAACGAACTTGACGTCAGAAACTTCATCGCAGCGCTGCAGCGCGGTGAACTCACGGTCGAGAGAGCCGTCGAACGGCTGCGCCATCTGCCGTACGAGGACCTGGGCTTCGCGAAGATCGATCATCACCGCACTCTGCGCCAGGGCTACCCGGAAGTGGTTTTTGCGCGGGGCAAGACGCCCAAACAGGTGACCGAAATTGTGCGCGGGATGCTGCGCGCGAAAGCCTCGCACAATATCCTGATCACACGCGCGGATCCGAAGATCTTCGCCGCCGTCAAAGGACTGTTGCGTCGGGGCGGGCGCAAGCAAATGGCGCAGGCCGAGTTTCACGAGCTTTCTAGCGCGATCGCGATTCTCCGCGACCGGTCGATTCACGGCAAAGGAACGATTCTGATCGTCACCGCGGGAACGAGCGACATTCCCGTGGCGGAAGAAGCCCTCGTAACAGCGTGCGCGATGGGGAATCGCGCCGAGGCGATCTACGATGTGGGCGTCGCGGGTCTGCACCGGCTGATCGAGCACCGGCAGAAGCTCGCCGACGCGCGCGTGATCATCTGCGTTGCAGGGATGGAGGGCGCGCTGCCCAGCGTGGTGGCGGGAATGGTGGCGGCGCCTGTAATCGCGGTGCCGACCAGCACCGGCTATGGCTCGAGTTTCGGCGGAATGACGGCGCTGCTGGCGATGCTGAACAGTTGCGCGTCCAACGTGAGCGTGGTGAACATCGACAACGGTTTCGGCGCCGGGTGCGTCGCGAGCGTGATCAACCACCTCTAGGCGGTTTCTACTGGGCCGCGAATGAGAGCGCGGCCGCGAGCGACGACTCCTCGTCCGGAAACACCGTCCTCAAATCAATTACAAGGCGATCGTCTTCGATGCGCGCGATGGCGGGCGTTTCCCCGCCCGGCTTGCGAAGACGCTCTTCGAGCGCGGCGGCTGAGCAGCGGCTGCTCTCGATCGAAATCAAATGCGTGGGCAGCTGCTGGTCGGGCGTGGAACCGCCGCCGACGACGGAGAACCCGTCGAACACTCGAACCGAGACGTCGGCAGGGAGCGTAGCGCGCAGGCGTTCAGCGAACTGCGCGGCGCGGAGAGCGATGTCCGCGGCCGAAAGACGAATCATGCGCAGCGCAGGAATGTCGTCAATCGCGCCGCGCCGATAGGCCCTGAGCGTGACTTCCAGGGCGGCGATGGTGAGCTTGTCGACGCGCAGCGCGCGAAACAGCGGATTCCGCCGGATCCGCTCGACGATTTCTTTCTTGCCCGCGATGATTCCCGCCTGCGGCCCGCCTAACAGTTTGTCGCCGCTGAACGAGACCACCGCGGCGTCCGCCTCACAGCTCGCGCGGACGACGGGCTCCGACATTCCGGCGGCGCTAAGGTCGGGCAGGCAGCCCGAGCCGAGGTCTTCGTAAACCGGAATCTGCGCGCGGCGGCCGAGAGCAACGAGTTCGTCGAGGGACGGCCGTTCCGTGAAGCCCGTGATGCGGAAATTCGACGGATGGACGCGGAGAAGAAGGCGCGTGCGTTCGGTGATGGCGCGCTCGTAATCGCGGATGCGCGTGCGGTTCGTCGTCCCGACTTCACGAAGCACGGCTCCGCTTTCGGACATGATGTCGGGAATGCGAAATCCGTCGCCGATTTCGATCAGCTCGCCGCGCGAGACGATCACTTCGGCACCCTTCGCAAGCGTGTTCAGGACGAGGAAGACCGCCGCAGCATTGTTGTTGACGACGATCGCAGCCTCGGCGCCCGCCAGCTCCGCCAGCAGCAGCGAAGTGTGAACGTCGCGCTTGCCGCGCTGCCCGCTTTCGATGTCGTATTCGAGATTCGAGTAGCGCGTCGCCGTTTCGTCGAGGTGCGCGATTACCGCCGGCGACAGAGGCGCGCGGCCGAGATTCGTGTGGAGAATCACGCCGGTTGCGTTGATCACGCCGCGCAAAGAAGGCGCAAGCAAGCGGCGCACTTCGTCGGCAATGCGCGACTCGAGGATTTCAATCGCCGGCGATCCGGTGCGGACGCTGAGAGGCTCCGTCGCGGCTTCCGTCATCAAGCGCGCGCGGACGTCCGCGAGCACGCCGCGAGTTACATGAGTGACGATCGTTCGCCCGGCGGTTTCGGCAAGAGAGCGCAAATGCGGCCGGCCAAGAAGCTCATCGACGGATGGGATCTCGCGCAAGCCGGTAGACGCCTCTCGTTGTGGCCGGGCTGCGGGATCGGCGGCGGGACTCATGCGTGCTATTTGAGCACAGGGTGTTAACGCCCGCAACGGAGGCGGCGCTTCGGGAGCAGGGCAGAGTCATGATTGGGGCGCTGCGTTCCAGGACGGCGAGCAGGGCTTGGCAGGAAGTGCTTAACAATTCAACGATGAGTTGAAATTTTCAGCACTGGAGCCCCGAGTCTCATAGCCGCGCCCGGCGGCTTTGGGATCGTATCTCGAACGAACCAAACGGGATGGCGAGGCTGGGGCACGAACGATTGAAATTGGCAGGCCCCTTGCATAATATGCGGCGACGGCGTTCAGTCAGGATCCAGGGGAACCGACTCAAAAAGGAACTCAGGAGGAGGCAAAATGGCGAGGAAAACGGCACGCAAGGCGACCAAGGGTCTTCGTAAGGGAAAGAAGCTCGAGAAGCAAACAACGCTGACGAAGGGCCAGCCCGTGGAGTATCTCAAGATCAAGATGACCGACGTTTTGATTTCGGGCTAGTGCGGAATCAAGCGAGCTATCGCGGGCTACAGGCTTTTGGAGCTTGTAGCCCGTGCATGCGCGCGCAGGTACAACTCTTAGTGGTGCCTCCCTCCGGCTTGGCGCGCTAACTCGAGGCTTCTTCAGATGAGAACCGCTTCGGCAGAAAGCCAGTTGATTGATCCCCGTTTCTCCAGGTATCAGCTTCGCATCGCGCGCTCGCGAATCCAGGGCCTCGGAGTGTTCGCGAACGAGACAATCCCCAAAGGACAGCCGGTTATCGAATATACGGGTGAAGTGGTCGACATGCGGCAAGCGAAGAGGCGCATCAATAAAGCGCTGGGCCCGCATGGCTCAAAACAGATTTGCCTTTTTCGCACAGGCCCCAAGACTGCGATAGACGGAAGTGTCAGGGGCTGCGGAGCAGAGAGAATCAACCATTGCTGCCACTCCAACCTTACGTCGGCAGTGATCGCCGGGCACGTCTGGTTCTTCAGCCGACGCCGCATTCGAAAGGACGACGAACTGACTCTGGACTACAATCTTTCCATTGAGGCCGGGCGAGTCCGATGCCACTGCGGTTCGCCCAAATGCCGTGGGACGATCAACAGGAAACCGGCTCCCGGCAACATGACGATCCCGGCAAAGACCTCCCCCGCAGCCAACCGTTAGGGACTGACTAACCAAGACTTGTGCCTTGACGTCCACCACGTTTCATTTGCGACAAGGCTTCGTGAGGTCAAGTTGACGTCGTGAGGCAGCTCCCTTTACGCTGGAATTTCGCCTCAGAGTCTCACTTTTCAAGGGTAACCATGGGCGCAATCGACGAGGACTTGAGCCAGATCGAACGGGACATCCGCACCCTGAAGATTGAGTACGAGCAATACTTCGGGGGTGGGCGGCCTCGGCCTCCCGCGGATACGCAATGGCGCTGCGAGAACATGATCAAGCGCTACTCGGAGCGCTCGGCTGACCTCAGCTACGCGCAGCGCTTCCGCTACAACAACCTGACGCAGACGTACGCGAAATATCAGGACATGTGGCGCAAGAAACTGGTGCAGAAGGAGAGCGGAACCCAGCAACATCATTTTGGCGCTGCGGCGAAAGCGATCGAAGCGGAGCGTGCGCGCAAAGCGGCCCAGCAGCCGGCCGCAGCCGCGACGACGGCATCCAGGATCGCGGCACGTCGCGCGGCGGCCAGCGGTTTTGCGCTCACCGTCTCCGACCCCACGCACGAGCAAAAGAAAATCGAGGAGCTCTACGAGAAGCTCATCGAGGCGCGTACGGAGACCGGCGAGAAGGCCGGAGCTCCGAGCCTGAAGGATTTCGAGCGCTTCGTGCAGAAGAAAACGAAGGATCTCCAAAGCAAGGGCGGGCGCGGAGTGGAATACAGCGTCAGCATCGAAGGCGGACGCGTAAAGTTGAAGGCCAAGCTTGCCGGATGACGAAGCGCCACGCGGTTTGACCTGCAGTCTCTGATCTTCGCCGGAACGCATTTCCTCGGAACTTCCCTTCGGGCGCACCAACTGACTTTCACAATTTGCCGTCGCTCTTTCGAAATCCGGCGCGAGTGTTTAAACTGGCAGGCCGTCTGCATCGATCCATTCTTCCGACGGGGGTGTGCTTGATTGAACGGGCGCTGATCAGTGTGTACGACAAGACGGGTCTCGTGGAGTTCGCGCGCGAGCTCGCGCGGCTGGGAGTCGAAATCGTTTCGACCGGCGGGACTGCGGGGATGTTGCGGGGCGCTGGGATCCCCGTGCGGGACGTTGCCGAGCTGACCGGCTGGCCCGAAATGCTTGGCGGACGCGTGAAGACGCTGCACCCCAAAGTTCATGGCGGAATTCTTTTCGATCGGCGGAAAACGGAGCATCGCCGTGAGGCTGGCGAACACGAAATCGCGCCGATCGATTTGGTCGTGGTGAATTTGTATCCGTTCTCGGCAACGGCTGCGAAGCCGAACGTAACGCCTGACGAGCTGATCGAGAACATCGACATCGGCGGGCCGGCGATGGTGCGGTCCGCGGCAAAGAATTTTCAGAGCGTCGGAGTAATCACCGACCCGGACGACTATGGCCGCGTTGCGGCGGAGCTGCGTGAGCAGGGCGAACTGAGCCTCGCGACGAGCCTTCGGCTCGCGCGGAAGGCGTTTGCCCGCACCGCGCGCTACGACGGCGAGATCGCGACGGAACTCGAGCGCTTGAGCGCCGACGGAGACGTCAAGATCGGAACCCTGGAAGCGCTGCCGGAGCGGATTCATATCGCGCTCGAACGAAGGCAGGCCATGCGCTACGGCGAGAACCCGCACCAAGCTGCGGCGCTGTACGTTCCGCCGGGGCGATCCCCGGCAGGGCTGGCTGGCGCGAAACAGCTTCAAGGCAAAGAACTCTCGTATAACAATCTGGTAGACCTCGATTCTGCGTGGGCGTTGGCCCGTGAGTTTCGCCGGGCCGCCGTTGCCATCATCAAACACAACAATCCGTGCGGCGCGGCGGAGCAGGATTCTTTGCGGGATGCTTACGTGAGAGCTCTGGCGTGCGACCCCGTGTCGGCCTTTGGAGGAGTGATCGCCTGCAACCGCACGCTTGACGCGGCTGCGGCGGAAGAGGTGGCGAAGCTGTTCGTCGAATGCATCGTGGCTCCGGGATACGAAGCTCAGGCGCTCGAGAAATTCTCGAGCAAGAAAAACCTCCGGCTCCTGCAAATGCCTTCTGAAGAGCCGCCGCCGGAGCTCGAGTTGAAGCGAATCTCGGGAGGTGTGCTGGTCCAGGAGCCGGACCGGCACGAGCTGAACGAGAAAGAGCTGAAGGTGGTGACGCAACGCGCGCCGACAGAATCCGAGCTGCGCGCCATGACGTTCGCGTGGAGAGTTTCGAAGCACGTCAAGTCAAACGCGATCGTGTTTGCGCGCGAAGGGCAGACGGTTGGCATCGGCGCAGGCCAGATGAGCCGTGTTGACTCCGTGAAAATTGCGGTGATGAAGGCGGCGACAGCCGGGCTCGCGTTGCAGGGGACCGTAGTGGCTTCCGACGCGTTCTTCCCGTTTCCGGACGGAGTCGAAGAAGCCGGGAAGGCTGGAGCGACCGCGGTGATTCAACCGGGAGGGTCCGTGCGTGACGCGGACGTGATAGCAGCAGCAAACCAGTTGGGAATGGCGATGGTCTTTACCGGCGTGCGCCATTTTCGCCATTAGCCGCGCTGGGCTTTTGACGGTGATACGTGATTTCGATGACCTGCATGTCACCGCTGTCGCCAACGATCTCCGATCGCGAAACATAGGTGTCCGGGTCGATACGAGTGAAGAAGACGTGCTTCGGCTGGCCGTTCAGCGGGTTCATAAAAGCAGAGCGTTTCGAGTCGGAGCTTTCGAGCGTCAGTACCGTGGCGTCGTCCTTCTCCCACGCGGAAAGATCGGGTGTGAAGTGGCGGAAGCGAAGCTCGACTCCGTTAGGTTTTTGGACCAACGTGAAAAGCTCGATGACGAGCGTCTTGTCGTCCTCGGTGAGTCGAAACGTGCCCAGCATCAACCCGGATTTGGGCGCCGTCCAAACCTGTTCCGCAATCCGAGGCCCCCAATCTCCCTGCCAGCGGCCTTCGAGCCACGCTAGGTCTGACAGGGCCATGGGTGTTCCCGCAGGGGCTTGGCTTGCGGTCTGCGAAGGCGACGCCACGGCCGCGGAGGGCTTCTGGCCGCGCGCGCATGGCAGGAAAAGAACGAACGTGGCGGACGCGAGCGCGACAGTGCGTTTTTGCCCGGTGAGGCCGTTCATGTTCGATTCCTCCAAACGCCGAAATTTCGCTAACTCGCGTCCTTACAGGAACATACTAAAAGGCCGGAAGTGAGCTTCTTTTCCCCGAGACCCCGAAACGATTGGGATGCGTCTTATAAGAATGGGGTCGGCGCGAGAACTCGGGTCACGGAATTTTTTGACGCCCTCGTACCTGTGTATCATAATGGACTTTTAGCCTCCGCCATGAAAACAATTCCAACTATCACGGTGTTCGCTGTTCTTTGCAGTGCGCCCGCAGTCTGGGCTCAAAGTGGCCAGGCGGCACAATCGTCCGTGGACGCTTCTCAAAGCGAGCGCGGCCAGACGAACTCCCCGAAGACCGAGGATTCCGGCCGCGCCGATCTCTATTACTACTTCACCTTGGGACATGTCCTCGAACAGCAGTACGAGGTGTCCGGCCGCGCCGACTTCGCGACTCAATCGATTGATTCTTACAAGAAGGCGCTCGCGCTGGCGCCTGATTCTTCGGTGGTCCACGAGCGGCTCGCCGAAATTTATGCAAAGTCGCAGCACATCCGGGACGGAGTCACGGAAGCACAGGCAGCCCTGAAAATCGACCCGAACAACGTGGACGCTCACCGCCTGCTTGCCAGGATATACATCCGGACATTGGGCGACATGGGCGCGGGAGAAGTGCAGAAAGAGAACCTCGACAAGGCGATCGAACAGTTTCAGGCGATTCTGAAGCTGCAGCCCAGTGACTCCTATTCCGCGCTCTGGCTCGCGCGCCTTTACCGCTTCGAAAATGAACATGCCGAGGCGGAGAAGGTCCTGCGTCACGTCCTGAAGCAGGAGCCCGATAACGGCCAGGCCCTCGAACAGCTCAGTCAGCTCTTGGTTGACGAAGGGCGATCTCCCGAAGCCATCTCCCTGCTCTCCCAGGCCGCCACCGACTCTTCCTCGCCCGACCTTTTCGACCTCCTCGGCGATGCCTATTCCCAGCAGAAGGACTACGCCAAGGCCGAGGACGCGTACCGCAAAGCCGTCGAAGAGGAACCGGACGATCCGAGCCATCGCCACGGCCTCGCACAGGCTCTGATGTCCCAGGACAAGTACGCGGAAGCGCTGCAGCAGTTCAAGAAGCTGGCGGAGTTGGAACCGGGAACCTCCGACAATTATCTGCGCATGGCGGAGCTTTACCGCCGGCTGGGCCAGTTCGATCAGGCCGAGACGAGCCTCCTTCGCGCGAAGCAGCTTGCTCCCGGCAACCTCGAAGTTTTGTACAACGAAGCGATGCTGTATGAGGATCAGGGCCGCTACGACGATGCCGTGAAGGTGTTGAGCGACGCCATTGCCGGCTTGAAGGGTCAGCCGGCGGACAACGCCGGCCAGAATTCCAACGCGCTCGCGATTTTGTACGAGCAGCTGGGGCGAGCCTACCAGGAGGCTCAGAATTATCCCGCCGCGATTGAAACATTCCGCGACATGCAGAAACTGGGCCCGGATTCGCGGAAGCGCGCCGAAATGCTGGTAATCGACGCTTATCGCGAGAGCCGAGAAATCGACCGGGCCATCTCCGAAGCAAAGAAGGCGCTTGCCGAATCACCCAAGGATCCCAGTCTGACGGTAACGCTGGCGATGCTCTATGGGGAGGAGAGGAACACCGCCGAGGCCACGAAGCTCCTTCAAACCTTGCTGCAGGGAAACGACAGCGACCACGAGATTTATGTCGATCTCGCGCAGGTTCAGGAGCGCGGCCGCGAATTCTCTCAGGCCGAAGAGTCCGCGGAGAAAGCCGAGCAAATGTCGCAAGTACCCTCCGACAAAGAGATGGCGTGGTTCATGCTCGGTGCCATCTACGAGCGGGAGAAAAAGTTCGATCAAGCCGAGGAGCAATTCCGTAAGGTCCTCGGTCAGAATCCCCAGAATGCGTCGGCGCTGAACTACTACGGGTACATGCTTGCGGACCGCGGCGTTCGTCTCGATGAAGCCACGTCCATGATCGAGCGCGCTGTGAAGCAGGATCCGAACAACGGCGCATATCTCGACAGCCTGGGCTGGGCCTATTACAAGCAGAACAAGCTGGCCGAAGCGGAAGAATATCTGCGCAAGGCAGCCGACCGCGACAGCCACGACCCCACCATCCTGGGCCATCTCGGGGACGCTTACTTGAAACTGGGCCAGAGCGAACGCGCCGCTGAGGTGATAGAGCGGGCGCTTTCCGAATGGCAGAAGGCCGTGCCCGCGGACTATGACGCCGACAAGGTCAGCGAGCTGGACGCGCAACTGAAAACCCTCAAGAAGCGCCTCGCGCAGAAATCCTCCACGGAGACGGGGAAACCGCAGTAAGCTCGCCGCTGGGTGTCAGGGTCTGTACGTCCAAACCCTGAAATGAAACGGGTGTCAGGGTTTGTACTTACAAACCCTGAAAGAAAAATGAAAAAGTCCGTACGGCTTCCCGCATTCGCAAAAATCAATCTGCATCTGCAAGTGCTCGGACGCCGCAGCGACGGCTATCACGAGCTGCGCACGATTTTTCAGGCCATTTCGCTCCGCGATACGCTGCAGCTTTCGCCGTCGCGCCGGCCCGACGTCACGCTTACGACGAACGATCCCAGCCTTCCTACCGGTTCTGAAAATCTCGTTTGCCGCGCCATCGAGGCGATGCGGAGCGAGATCGGCGTCGCGCAGGGCATTGATGCGCGTCTCGAAAAGCGCATCCCAGTCGCTCGAGGCCTCGGAGGCGGCTCGAGCGACGCGGCCGCCGCCATGATCGGAGTGCTGCGCCTGACAAACGCCAAAGTCCCGCTCGCGCGACTCGTGGAGATTGCCGCCGGCCTCGGGGCGGACGTCCCCTTTTTCCTTTTTGGCGGGCGCGCCCTGGCCGTCAACCGCGGTGATGAAATCTACCCTCTTCCGGACGCCACGCGCCGCTCCATCCTCGTCGTTTCGCCCCGTGATATCGGCGTCAGCACGAAAGACGCCTACCAGTGGCTTTCCTCGGAATTGACAAACCGCCCCGAACCCCCTAATATTTGGGGGTTCTGCGCTCTGTGCTGGAGTCGGCAGGGGAAGGTCTCGAACGATTTCGAGGGGCCTGTCTTCCGCCGCCATCCGCGCCTCGGAGAAATCCGGGCGGGATTGCTCCAGGGAGGAGCTGCGGAAGCCGCGCTGGCGGGTAGCGGGTCGGCGGTGTTCGGAATCTTCCGAAACCCAGCGCAGGCGCGCCGAGCCGCTCGGGCGTTCCGGCAAGACTCGGTTTTCGTCGCGGAAACCCTAACCAGGGAAGACTATGGCCGGGCACTGGGTTGGCGTGCCTCTGGCTGAGGGCAAATCTTGGCCGAAGACAAGTTCAAGATCTTTTGTGGGACGGCGAACACGGCTCTTGCGGACGCCATCTGCAAGTATTTGGGCGTGCCGCGCGGCCGCGCCGAGCACGGCCAGTTCTCGGACGGCGAGACGCGCTACCAGATTCTTGAGAACGTTCGCGGCGCGGACGTCTTCGTCGTGCAGCCGTGCTCGAATCCGGTGGATTTCCACCTGATGCAGTTGCTGCTGATGATCGACGCGTTCAAGCGCGCGTCGGCATGGCGCATTACGCCGGTGATTCCGTACTACCCGTACGCGCGGCAGGATCGCAAGGACCGGCCCCGCGTGGCGATTTCGGCGAAGCTCGTTGCGGATTTGCTGGAAACGGCGGGGTCGAGCCGCGTTCTCACGCTTGATCTGCATGCGCCGCAGATTCAGGGATATTTCAACGTCCCGGTCGACCACCTGTTCGCCGCGCCCGTGCTGGTGGAATATTTTCAGAAGAAGAAGCTCGGGTCGATTACCGTGGTGTCGCCCGACGCGGGCGGTGTCGAGCGCGCCCGCTACTTCGCGAAGAAAATCGACGCGCCGTTGGCCATCGTCGATAAACGCCGAATCGACGTGAACGTCAGCGAAGTGATGCACCTGATCGGAGATGTGAGCGGCCGGCCCGCTCTGGTCGTCGATGACATCATCGACACGGCCGGAACGCTCGTGAAGACGGCGGAGGCCCTGGTCGAGCACGGCGCAACCAAGGTCTTCGCGGCCTGCACGCATCCCGTGCTTTCGGGGCCCGCCGCCGAGCGGCTCATGAAGTCGCACATTGACGAAGTGATTGTGACGGATTCCGTGCCGCTGAACGCCGCGGCGCAGAATCTGCCGAAGATCAAAGTTCTTAGCGTCGCGCCGCTGCTGGCGCGCGGCATTCAGTCGATTCACGAAGAGACCTCGATCAGCGAGCTCTTCATCTGAGTTCGGTAAGAACGGAAGGGAAAGAGGTATGGAAACATTCACAGTCGAAGGAACGGTTCGCGAGGAACGCGGCAAGAACGCCGCGCGCCGCACGCGCCAGACAGGTCAGGTGCCGGCCGTCCTGTACGGCGGCAAGAAGGACTCGATCGCGCTCTCGGTGAATGCGAAGCAGCTGACCCGCATTCTTCGTTCCGAGTCCGGCCACAACACGATCTTCACTGTGCAGGTGGCGGGCGGAAAAGAAGAGCGGGCGATGCTGAAGGACTGGCAGGTGGATCCCATCAGCGGAACCCTTTTGCACGCGGATTTGCTCCGCATTGCCATGGACGTCCGCATGCGCGTCAAGGTCCCGGTGCATACGTTCGGTGAGCCGCAGGGCGTCAAGGTGCAGGGCGGCATTTTCGAGACGGTCACCCGCGAAGTGGAAGTCGAGTGCCTGCCGAGCGACATCCCCGAAGAAATCAGGGTGGACGTGACGGAGCTGCTCATCGGCAAACAGCTTCGTGCGGGCGACCTGCCGCTTGACCCGAACAAGGTCAAGCTCGTCACCGATCCGCAGCGCGTGATCGCGCACGTCGTAACGCTGAAGAAGGAAGAAGAGCCCGCGCCCGAAGCAGCCGTGGCCGCCGAAACAGCGCCCGCCGAACCCGAGGTCATCAAGAAGGGCAAGAAGGAAGAGGAAGGCGAGGGAGAAGCAGCCGCGGAAGCCGCTCCCAAGGCCGAGAAACCGGAAAAGAAGGGCAAGGAGAAGTAGACGAGATTACTGTCGCGGTTGCTGGGGCGCAAGGTTCCGCCCGACAAGCAGGCTGGGGATTCGCCCGGTATGAAGCCGGAAAAGAGATTGATCGTCGGCCTCGGCAATCCGGGCGCGGAATACGAACGGACGCCGCACAACATGGGGTTTCGGGCGCTCGATGTTCTCGCCGGACGCGCCGGGATTCGCGTCACGCGGCCGGAAGCAAAGTCTCTGGTTGGACGCGGCGAAATTGCGGGGCAGGCCGTCGTGCTGGCGAAGCCGCAAACAATGATGAACCTGAGCGGCGTGGCCGTCCGGATGCTGCTCGAAAAGTATGAGGCTGACCCGGCGGAAATGATCGTGCTAGTCGATGAAGTCGATCTGCCGTGGGGCACGCTGCGCATCCGCGAACGCGGCAGCGCCGGCACTCACAACGGAATGAAATCCGTTGTGCAGGCCGTGGGCACGGACTTCATTCGAGTCCGCGTCGGCGTTGGCCCCGAAAAGATCTGGGGCGATCTGGCGGATTACGTTCTGCAGCCCATGGGGCGCACAGAACTCGAAACCGCTGACCAGATGGCGGCGGAAGCAGCCGACGCGGTCGAGTTGATCCTGCGGGAAGGCATCGGCAAAGCGATGTCGCGGTTCAACCGTCGCGTGCCTCCGCCGGAAGAAGTTTCGGAATGACAATTCGCAGTCTGCGGTAGAGAAGGAATCGAGGAACCATGGAAGAGCGACAGTACGATCTGATTTTCATCTGCCGGCCGGACACTCCGGAGGCCGACATCGACAAGATTATTGCGACTCTCGAGCACGCCGCCACCGAGAAGGGCGACAAGATCGAGAAGACGGAGAAGTGGGGCCGCAAGCGCATGGCCTACCGCGTCCACAAGCTGCGCGAGGGATTTTACGTCTACATGACGGTCCGCGCGACGCACGGCGAAGTGGTGAAGGAGCTCGAGCGGCGCTTGAAGGTTTCCGATCCCGTGATCAAGTACCTCACCGTGCGCGTCGACGAAGACTTGAAGCGGCAGCAGAAACTCAAGCGTCACCGCGAGCGCCGCGCCGCGCGCCGGCCTCGCAAAACGGCCCCTCCGGCAGCGGCGGCTCCTACTGCTCCTGCCGCAGGCGGCGAACCGACGGCAGCGTCCGTCTAACCAGGGAGAATTTCGATGGCAGAAAACACAGCACCTCAGCAGCAAGGGCCCGCACCGTCGGGACCTCGTCCGCAGGGCGGTCCCGGCGGGCGGCCTGGCGGTCCGGCGAAACGCGGCAAGCGGAGCTTCGTCCGCAAGAAGAAGGTGTGCCGGTTCTGCGTGGACAAGGTCGATTTCATTGACTACAAGAAGGCGGAAATCCTTGCCCCGTTCATTCAGGAGCGCGGCAAGATTCTTCCGCGCCGCATGACGGGGACGTGCGCGCGGCACCAGCGATGGTTGACCGTGGCCATCAAGCGCGCACAGAACATCGCGCTGCTTCCCTTCGCCGCGGAACTCTAGCCCCGGGCCATTGCGGGTTGAAACGAAAGGTCGAGGAACATGCAAATCATTCTTCAGGAAGATGTCGAAAAACTGGGAACGCGCGGCCAGCTTGTCGAAGTGGCCGAAGGCTACGCGCGAAATTTCCTTCTGCCGCGCAAGCTCGGGCTCGAAGCCACTCCCGGCAACATGAAGCGGCTCGAGAAGATGCGCGCGACCTTCGCCAAGAAGGAAGCGACCGAGAAGGAATCCGCGACGAAGCTCGCGGAGCTGCTCGCCGGCGTTTCGCTCACGCTTTCCCGCAAAGCGGGTGAAAACGACCAGTTGTTCGGCTCCGTCACCTCGGGCGATATTTCCGAAGCGCTCGCCGCCCAGGGTTACACGATCGACAAGCGCAAGATCACTCTTGCCGAGCCCATCAAGCTCGTCGGCGAATACGAAATTCCCGTGAAGCTGCACCGCGAAGTCAGCGCCAACGTGAAGCTCAAGGTCCAGGAGGAAGAGTAGCTGCTGCCGCACGCCGCGTTTTTCCGGCGTACGCGCAGACTCGCTTGCTGAATTCAGCGCCTTCGCACAAATTGATTTTCTGCCTCCGGTCTTCTCTTCCTCCGTATTTCTGTGTCCGATTTTCTCGCGTTGGCGTTTTCCACTTTTCCAAAACATCCACAGCGTGCCTCTGATTGACGCGCGCGCGCGAACTGTCAGAATGCTCCCCGCTCCATCCATCGCTTTTCGCAAAAAAAGAAAGCGCCTCTCAGCCGATCGAGAGTGAAACCTTTGTTGCAGAAGCGCCGGATGCGCGCCGAAACAACTGCTTGCATTCGAATTTGCGTTAGGCGAAACTAAAGCGAACCAATGGCCAGCGACACAGTCCTCGAACGACCTCTCCCGCACAATCTCGAAGCCGAACGCAGCATCCTGGGCGCCGTCCTGCTCGACAATCACGCGCTCAATGCGGCCGTGGAGAAGCTGCGCTCGGAGGATTTCTTTCTTCCGCAGCACCGCCAGATTTTCGACCGCATGGTGCAGCTCGCCGAGAAGCAGCAGGCGATCGACACGATTACGTTGATGGAGGACCTCACCCGCCGCGGCGAACTCGAATCCGCCGGCGGAATTGCCTACCTCTCGCAACTTGCCGACGGCCTGCCGCGCGTCACGAACGTGGAGCATTACGCGCGTATCGTGAAGGAAAAGTCGATCCTTCGGAGTTTGATCTTCTCGACCGCGGCGATTCAGGAGCAGGCGCTGGCTGCGGGTGATGACGCGGACGTCATCCTCGACCGCGCCGAAGCCAAAATCTTTCAGATTGCCGAAGACCGCGTTCGCGCGGGCCTGATCGGCGTCAAGGAGCTGGTCCGCGAGAATTACGAACGCCTCGAGCGCATCTTCAGCGAGGGGCGCCGGATCACCGGCCTTGCCACCGGTTACCTGGACCTGGACAACCAGACGGCCGGCCTGCAACCTTCCGAACTGATCATTCTGGCGGCGCGCCCGTCGATGGGAAAGACGGCCCTGGCGCTGAACATCGCGGAAAACGTGGCGCTGCGCCAGCAGGAGCCCGTCGCTATCTTCAGCCTGGAAATGTCGAAGGAGTCCCTCCTGCTTCGCATGCTGGCTTCGGAAGCGCGCGTCGACGCGCACAAGTTCCGCACCGGCCACATGAATCGCGACGATTGGCAGAAGATCACGGGCGCGCTGGCGAATCTCGGCGAGGCGCCGCTCTGGATCGATGATTCCGCTTCTTCCACCGTGCTGGAGATGGGCGCGAAGGCGCGAAGGCTGAAGCGCGACCGCGGGCTTTCGCTGATGATCGTGGACTACCTGCAACTGGTGGTTCCCTCGCACACGGGCCGCGGAACCAACCGGCAGGAAGAAGTCTCCAGCATCTCGCGTTCGCTGAAAGGCCTCGCCAAGGAATTGAAGGTCCCGATCCTCGTCCTCAGCCAGTTGACGCGCGCGCCGGAACGCGAAGAGCGCAAGCCGCAGCTCGCCGACCTGCGCGAATCGGGCGCAATCGAACAGGATGCCGACGTGGTGATGTTCATCAATCGCCCGAATTTCTATAAGACCGACCTTCCGGAAGAAGACCGCGCCAAAGCGGAACTGATCGTCGCGAAGCAGCGCAACGGACCCACGGGCACGCTGAACTTCGTCTTCCTGGCGCGCCACACGCGTTTCGAGGAAGCCGCGCCCGACGCCTGGAGCACCACCAGCGACGAAGTCTAGCCGGTTTGTTGCGATTAGATTTCTGCACGTCCTTTCTTTTCTGTTGGTTAGCCGGATTTCTAATCCTGAACTGTTGCGATTAAAGATGCAGTGACCAGTGGCCCCTCGGTTCCCCTCGGGGCAAGCGAGTGGTGAGTGGCTAGAAAGCGCGCCGAGCGAGCGCATCGCGTGGAACCGTATATTAGACATGGTACCGGCCCTGTGTTTTCAACGAGTTAGAACGATTTCTAATCCCCGAACCGTAGATAGACCCGAGGCAGAGGAGACGGGGAGGTCTGGCTTCAGGGGTTGAAACCCCTGATCATGGGCGGCGGTTATGTCGGAGCTGAAGCTCCGACCCCCTAAAGCACGGACGTCGTCGGTAGCGCGGAGCGCGTTGAGCCGGGAGACGGATAGATTAGAAATTCTTTTGTCGTTTGTTTTCATGGAGTTGAGTCCGTTTCTAATCTTTGAGGGATAGATTAGAGAAGGATCAGGACGCTGAGGCAAGGAAGCACGGAGGCAAAGAGGCAAGGAGCGGCCGCTTGCCACATGCGTCGCGTGGAACTGCATATTAGACATGGTGCCGGCCGTGTGTTTTCAACGAGTTACGGCGATTTCTAATCGCGGAACTGTATATTAGAAATGCGGCGACCCGCGATCCGTGGTCCGCGACCCGTGAAGGGCGGCGCCCTGAACTCGCCGAACCTGAGGCCCCAAGTTCCCTTAACACCGCTTCCTCCCCCTGACGCCCGCTTTAGCGAGCGCGAAAACGGCCCACGGTAGCACGGAGGAGGAATCTTGAACAGGTTCAAAAATTGAGTAGTACGGCTAGAACCAGGGTACCTGAGGATGCACGGCACACTGAGGCGCGCGCCCTCTTCTCAACGCGAGTTGGCAGCGAGCGATGGTGGTAGCGCGGAGCGCCCCACCGCAGGAATGCCCAAACTGGCTGTTCCACGTTGTCGGTGCGGACGCGGGTCCTTCCCGGCAGAAAGTGCCGGGACGCAAGCGACGCGACGGCCTGCCCTTCGCCTGCGCTCAGGGTAAACGGCAGCAAGGAGAGAGGCGCCAATCGGGAGATTGGCGCTCCCGGGACGCGCTTCGCGCGGGCCACTTCGTTTTCGCTGCGCTGAAGCGCTGCTCCTCCCACCGAAGTGGGAGTCTCCCACCCCATGCGCACAGGCGTGTCAGCGGTGACGCGCCCGTCGGAACGCGAGCTACGGTTCTAATGTGCAGTTCTGCGATGCGAGATCGCTGTAAGTGATTGAAAACAAAGGCCCGAGGACATGACTAATCCACAGTTACAGCGGGTCTCAGGTCTTCGCCGCCCTCAGGAACTCCAACTGCAATGTTTCGCCTCGGGATGTTTACCCAAAGGGCGCGCTCGCGGGCGAACCGGGCATTTTCTTGCGCGCTGCCGCTAAGGAGTCTGGCATCCTACAAGGACGGCGCCATGACGAAGACGATTCACACAGGCGGACGGCCGGTATGGGCGGAAATCTCGCTCAAGGCCATCCTGCACAACCTGGAGCGAGTCCGGGAGCAAACAGGCCCGAAGGCTCGCGTGCTCGCGGTGGTCAAGTCCAACGCGTACGGGCTCGGCGCGGTGCCGGTTTCGAAGGCGCTCCAGAAGGCGGGCGTCGAGTGGTTCGGCGTGACCTGCGCCAACGAAGGGATTGAGTTGCGCGAATCGGGAATCCGGAAGCGGATCCTGATGCTTACCGGCTTCTGGCCCGGCGAGGAAAAGCGGATCATCGAGAATCACCTGACGCCTACGGTGACGCGCGTCGACGACCTGCGCCACCTGGAACGCGCCGCGAAAGCCGCGCGCCGGAAGCCGTCTCGCATGCCCTTTCACCTCAAGATCAACACGGGAATGAACCGGCTGGGAATTTCGCCGTCGGAGATCGATGCGTTCGCCGGCGCGCTGGCTGATTGCAAGCACATCGCGCTCGAGGGCACGTTCACGCACTTCGCCTCATCGGAGGATTTTCAGTCCGCGCAGACGGAGGAGCAGGAGAAACTGTTCCGGAATTGCCTCGACCGGATGCGCGCTCTCGGGCTTTCGCCTGGAATCGTGCATGTGGCCAACAGCGCCGCAATCTGCGCCCGGCCCAGCACCTGGTTTGACATGGTGCGGCCCGGTGCGATTCTGTACGGCTACTATCAATCCTTCACGCCGTCGGAAAAGCAGGATCAGGTCCGCCGCAAGATTCCGCTCGAGCCGTGCCTTTCGATGCGCGCGCGGATCATCACCTTGCGGGACATTCCTGCCGGCGAAGGCGTGGGTTACAGCGCGCGGTTCGTGGCAAGCGGCCCTTCGCGCATCGCCGTAATCAACGCGGGGTATGCGGATGGAATCGTGCGCCAGCGGACGAATCGCGGTTGCGCCATCGTGCGCGGGCGCCGAGTGCCTCTCGTGGGGACGATCTCGATGGACCTGACCATGCTCGACGTGACGAGCGTCCCGGACGTGGAACTCGGCGACGTCGTGACAATCTACGGGCGGGACGGAAACTCAGAAATCCTGGTGTCCGACGTAGCGCGCGAGATTGGAACCGTCACATCCGAGCTTCTCTGCGCGCTGGGCAGGCGTGTTCCCCGGTACTACCCCTGACGGCCGCGGTGACTTGGCAAAGGCCGAATCGTCGCGTTGACTCCTTGCTCGCTTCGGGTGGTATACTACGCTCGTCATATAGTTACACCTCCTCATACCGGCAAACTCATACATCCTTACACGCCGGAAAATAGGAAGAGGCCGAAGGGCCGCAGTGTATAAGCGCTTTATACTTTCATACGAATCATCGGGTGAACCATGCAAAGGACTTCTAACGCACCCAGCCGCACTGCGGCTGGCGCGCCAATAGGAAATAGCCTCGCAAAACCGGTTGTTCTCTCCCGTTCAAACCAGGACCAGGTAGGAACGTTTTGGGACATGCTTGCCGTGCGGTTCATCTTTGTTGTGGTGTGCGGAGCGGCGGGCTACCATTTCCGGCCGTTCAGCCTCTCGAAGGAAATGGCTGCCGCCGCGGGTTTGCTGTTTGCGGTGGCCGTGATCCTGTTCGAGGTTCGGCTGCGGCGCGCCAGCCTGCGGCGCCTGATCGGCGCGGCCGTCGGCTCGATCATGGGGATTCTGGGCGCGTATCTGACGTCCCTGATCTTCACGCACACGACCATGCCGGAAAGCACGCGCTCTTTCTTCAGCCTGGCGATTTTTCTGGTGATGGCCTACATAGGCCTCGTGCTCGGCGCAAACAAAGGCGACATGCTGAACCTGCAGGCTCTCGGCGGGCTGTTCGGGAGCGAGCGCAACACCAGGCATACGTTCAAGTTGCTTGATACGAGCGTCATCATCGACGGGCGGGTTGCGGACATCGCCGATGCCCAATTCCTGGACGGAACGGTGATCATCCCGCAGTTCGTCCTGCGTGAATTGCAGCTTGTGGCCGATTCAGCCGATCCGCTCAAGAGGCAGCGCGGGCGCCGCGGGCTCGAAGTGCTGCAGCGCATCCAGAAAATGCCGCACCTCGACGTGCAGATCGCCGAGGATGACTTTGCGCAAATCGCGGACGTCGACATGAAGCTGATCGAGCTGGCGAAGCGTTACGACGCCAAGATCGTGACGAACGATTTCAACTTGAACAAGGTGGCCACGCTGCAAGGCATCGAGATCATGAACGTGAACCAACTGGCGAACGCGCTGAAGCCCGTGGTGCTGCCGGGCGAGATCATGCGGGTCTTCATCTTGCGCGAGGGCAAAGAGTACAACCAGGGAGTGGCCTACCTGGACGACGGCACGATGGTGGTGGTGGACGGCGCGCGCAAAATGATCAACAAGACGGTCGATATCAGCGTGACGTCGGTCCATCAGACGACCGCGGGCAAAATGATTTTCGGGCGTTACGACGAGCGCGGCGAGCAACCCACCCGCGTGGGCGCCGGAGCCGCGGGCGAGCAGCCAGGCGGTTCTCGCTCCGGGGAAGGGGCCGCGGGAGGCGAACGGCCGCCCCGGCCACTCTATCCGGATGCCGGACGGTCCTAGCGACGGCTCGTCCTTCGCGGATAACGCCCGCTTGCGATAGACTGTTAGCCCTCCGATGGGTCGAATCGCTGCCATCATTCCTGCTGCAGGGCTCGGCACCCGAATGGGCGCCGAGGTGCCGAAGCAGTTTCTCGAGCTCGACGGACTCCCTCTCGTCATCTTTACGCTGAGAAGACTCGCCGCCAGCCCGGCGATCACGGATTTTTTTCTTGCCACGCGCGCGGATGACGTGCTGTCTCTGCAGGATAAGGTCGCGAAATCCGGGCTCGGACGTCCCGCACGCGTCGTGCACGGCGGCGATACGCGGCAGCAGTCCGTGTCGAATGCGCTCGCGCAGGTGGACCCATCGACGGAAATCGTGCTCGTACACGATGCGGTCCGGCCGTTCGTCACTGTCGAGCAGATCGAGCGCGTGATCGCAGAAGCGCGATCCCGTGGCGCGGCGATTCTTGGAGTCCCCGCCATCGACACTGTGAAGGAAGTGAAACGGACGAGCTTGCCGGGAGATGTCGCGCTGATCTCAGCGACAATTCCCCGCGAGAAGATTGTGCTGGCGCAAACGCCCCAGGCATTTTCTTACGCGCTTCTGCGCGATGCTTTCCGCAAGGCTCAGGAGGACGGCGTTACGGGCTCGGACGAAGCGCAGTTGGTCGAGCGGTTCGGGCATGACGTGTTCGTCGCCCTCGGCTCGGACCGAAACATCAAAATCACGCGCCCCTCCGACATGGACCTCGCGCGCTTTTATCTCGCGCAGGAGCGACGCGCGACATGACGCGTACGGGCATGGGTTACGACCTGCATCGGCTCGCGGCGGGACGGAAGCTGATGATCGGCGGCATCGAAGTGCCGTTTGACAAGGGCTCCGTCGGCCATTCGGACGGTGACGTTCTGAGCCATGCGCTTTGCGACGCGCTGCTCGGTGCCGCGGGCCTCGGCGACATTGGCACGCATTTTCCGGATACCGATCCAAGGTGGAAAGGCGTCTCGAGCCTCCTGTTTCTCGAGCACACGCGGAAACTGCTGGACGAGCGGGGCCTCCGCATCACTCACGTCGACGCAGTGGTGGTCTGCGAGCGCCCCAAGCTAGGGCCTCATTTTCCTGCAATGCGCGCGGCACTGGCGAAATCGCTTGGCATCGCGCCCGAGCAGATCAATTTGAAAGCCAAGACGAACGAGGGCACGGGCGAAGTCGGCCGCGGCGAAGCAATCGTTGCGCACGCCATTGCAACTCTCGAAGGCTGAGCGCCTGCGTCCTTGGCCGCCTCACTTCTCGCATCATCACTTGCGCTAGAATCGTTTCAGATGTCCACCGACGAGCGAGCCGAAGGAGTGGCTGAAGGCGCGAATCCCCGCACTGCGCTCGAAATCGAACAGATCCTCATCGAACGCGGCTGGCTGCGAACGGGAGATGACGGTAAGGCAGACGCCCCTTTGCAGGAGTGGATTGGCCGCGCGGCCGAGTTGTTCGGACCTCACGCAGCGGATCGGGAAAGCTTGTCCGCGCTGCTGGAGCTTGTTTTCTCCTACGACGCCGTGGGCTTGATGCGATCGCGCGACAATCAGGAGGTGCTCGCTCGCGCAGGCGCGCGGGAGGTTGTTCGCGAACTCGCGCATCGCGTCCTTGACGGCGGCGACATCGACTCGGACCGTTTTAAGCAAATCATCGACGACCTGAAGCTCGCGGTGCCCTACCGAAGCCGCGCCATGTTTCATCCAATCCGGCTGGCGCTCGCAGGCCGCGCCGGCGAAGGCGAGCTTGACCGGATTATTTTGCTGATCGATCCCGCTTCCAAGGTCCGTTTCGCGGCTCGTGTGAAAAGCACGCGGGAACGGATGCGGGAATTTTGCACCGCGCTCGATTAACGGGCCGCGTGACGAGAAGCCATGAACTGGATGACCGGATTTCATGCGGTGGAGGAGGCACTGGCGGCCGGCCGGCCGCTCGACCGTATCGTGATTGCGCGAGGCCGCCACGGCGAGCGCATCGAGGCCGTGGTGCAGTTGGCGAAGACCCACGGCGTTCCGGTTCGTTTCGAAGACCGCGAACAGATTGACCGCCTCGCGGGCACTCGCGAGCATCAGGGCATTGCCGCCCTCGCGGCAGCAAAGCCGACGGTCGAACTCGAAGACTTGCTTGGCGCGAACACGGGCCGCGGCCTGCTGGTACTGCTGGATGGCGTGGAGGATCCCCACAACCTGGGCGCGATTGTTCGCACGTCGCTTGCAGCCGGCGCCAATGGAGTGGTTATTCCGGAGCGTCGCGCCGCGGGATTGAGCGACACGGTCGAGCGAGCGTCGGCGGGCGCCCTGGCGCACTTGCCCGTGGCCCGGGTGAAAAATCTTGTGCGGGCAATGGAGGAGATGAAGGAAGCCGGTTACTGGCTGGTGGGCTTGGACGAGCGCGCGGAAAAGGAATATACCGCTGTGGATTTAAGAGGACCGATCGGGATCGTCCTGGGCCGCGAGGGAGAAGGCCTCCACGAATTGACGCGGAAACGCTGCGATTTTCTTGTATCCATTCCGACCACGGGTCCCGTTCGCTCGCTGAACGTGTCCGTAGCCGCCGGGATCATTCTCTTCGAGGCGGTGCGCCAGCGAGGGAAGTAGACGAGCCTCCTATTTGTCGTACTGAAGCAGCGAGAAGACGTCGACGCCCGGAAGCTTGGCGCGCCCATTGAGGAACGTCAGTTCGACCGCGAACGCTGCGCCGGCGATCTCCGCGCCGAGCTGCCGCAAAAGGCGAATTGTCGCGGCCGCCGTCCCCCCGGTGGCGAGCAGATCGTCGCAGAGGAGCACCGTCTCACCTGGGCGCACGGCGTCGACGTGAACCTCGAGAGAGTCGGTCCCGTATTCGAGATCGTACGTGACGGAAGCAATTTTCGACGGCAGCTTGTTCCGTTTTCGCACCGGAATGAATCCTGATCCAAGTGCATACGCGAGTGCGGGACCGAAAATGAATCCGCGCGCTTCGATTCCGGCAACAAGGTCGATTCTCCTGCCGGAATAGTGCCGGCAAAGCTCGCTTATGAGCGAATGAAATCCCTCCTTGTCCTTCAGCAGAGTCGTCAGGTCGTAGAACAAAATACCGGGCTTCGGGTAGTCCGGAACTTCGCGAATCAGAGCCTTCAGCTTGTCCATTGTTCTCTCACCAGTCTTCATGTTCGATTGAGAATTCATGCGCGAATTCGGGCTCAAGCGGCGCGTCTTCCTCGTAGACCTCTTCGACCGAGGAGGACTGGGGCCCGCGGCGAAGTTCCAATCGAAGGGACTTCAGCACGGCCGGCGGCGCGACGGCGTAGACCTCCACGCGGCCGTCTCGCAAGTTCTTGACAAAGCCCGTCACGCCAAGGCGCTGGGCCAGACGCGCGGCAAAATAGCGAAAGCCCACTCCCTGGACAATCCCGCTGACGTAATAACGCTTCGCGACTCGCTCTTCGTGCACGGCTTGCTCAGTCCGGTCACACAAAGAGGCGATTCTAGCAGAGGCGCAGAGCGCGCAAAACTGTGAACGGCGCCGTTTGCGCCCCCTTCGACACGGGCGTATACGCCCGGAATCGTGGCTCCCTGAGTGGAGTCGTGGCAGAATTGCCGGGCCATGTCGCAAAGGGCCCTCGACACTTCCACACATCCTCGGTCCTGGTTCGCCCAGTTGCCTTCACGCGTCTGGTTCATCGTCTGGTTGGGACTTATCCCAATTGCGATGAATCCGACCAAGGCAACGACCGTTCCGCCGAGCGCCACATCTGTCAGCCGGGATCCGGTTGCGCCGAACCTGCGCCAGGACGGCAGCGTCAAGGAACCCAAAGCGGCTCGCGGCATGGAAATTGTCGATCACGGGGGTTACCCGGAATTGCGGATCGATGGCGAGGCATTCTTCCCGCATTCGGCTGCGTTCTCTTACTATCGGATTCCCCGCGACCTTTGGGAACCGATGCTGGATCGCTATCGGTCTCTCGGCATTAACACTCTCGATCTTTACATCCCCTGGAACTGGCATGAGCCCAAGGAAGGCGAGCTCGATTTCGACGGTCACACAAACCCCCGCCGTGATCTGCGGACCTTGCTCGGGCTGATCGCGCAGAAGGGATTCAAGCTGATTGCGCGTCCCGGGCCAGAGATTCTGAACGAATGGCGTCACGGCGGGTACCCCGACTGGCTCCTGACGCGTCCCGAATACAACATGGACCCGCTGGACTGGATCGAAGGGCGCTACGCACCGCTGGACAACCTCAACACCAGAGACGCGGAGGCTGCAGCGGGCGGCTGGCTGGACAACCCGACCCACATGGAAGCGGTGCGCACCTGGTTTGCGGCAGTCGCCAAGGAACTTGCTCCCTACAGTTCCCATGCGGTTGTTCACGTGAAGCCGGAGTACCGGGACGGTCCAGGCCGCGACGAGAGCGGTCCACTTCTGTTTGTCCAGCTGGGGGATGATTTTGCGATTGGCCGCGCGAATCGCGTTGGGCCCGATTTCTGGCGGTATGTCGAAGACCTGCGAGCAATGCTGGTGCGCGGCGGCCTCGATGCTCCGGTGTTCATCAATCCCACGGATATGCGCGTTTCCGCCGCGGGCGCTGCTCAGACTCCCTCGGTCGGTGTGATGGGCCAATGGTATATGCAGCCCCGCCAAGGTTCCGATGCCGAGCCCCCTTCGCTGACTGCGACCGAGGCCGACGAAATTGAGTTCTATACCGAGGAGCTGAAGACCCAGCCGAGCTTTCCGCCGATGATGATCGAGTATCAAGCCGGGTGGTACGCTCCCGCCGACGATGACGGTCCGCGGCCAAACCGGGCCGCGAACACCTTGCTGAGTTCGCGGCTCCTGATCGGAAATGGAATCCACGGATTCAGCTATTTCCCCCTGCAAGACACATTCACGCCTGCGGGCTATTCCGTTCCTTGGGCCAATCGATCCTATCGCTGGGACGCGGCCTTGAGTCCGGACGGACGTCCGCAACTGCGGCTCGAGGCTGTCCGACGTAACGCGCAATTGCTTCGCCGCTGGGGACCGTTGCTCGCCGCGTCGCATAAGCGCGCTGATTTTGGAATCGTCTATCCGCTCGGCGCCTATCCGCAGGAGTTGCTTAGCGCCGGCGATATTCTCAGCGTGTCGGAACTGGTGCGGCGCATCGAGCGGCTTGCAAAGCTGACGATGTTGTCGAGCGAACTTCTGGATCCCGAATACCAGCCCGTCGAGCAGCTTCTGCGTGACCCGGTGTTGTTTCTTCCCGTCACCGATCCTCAGAAGGCGCAGTTTCAACTCTCGGACCAAGCGCAGCGGGCGATCGTGGAGTACGTGCGCCGCGGAGGCACGCTGGTCGTCTTCCCCGGGCAGCCCGCCGGCACAACGATCGGAGAGCTTTGGAAAAACGCTCCCGACCCAACTCCCGCTTCATCGGAGTCGGCGATTCGGAGGCGGTGGAAGTTCGGAGATGGCGAAGTCATTGACTCATCGAAGGACTTCTATTCCTGGATTTCCCTCGACCAGAGCCTGACGGAGAATAGAACTCAACCCGCTTCGAGTTGGTCGATTGGCGTTCTCGATGAACTCGTCGCGGGGGCGCATGTGCGGCCTTCCTTGAAGCTTCTCAGCAAGCCTCAAGCTGCGCCGGAGCTGATCGCCTCGGAAATCGTCACGAACGAAGGCACAGGCCTGCTTGGCGACCGAAAGAGCGGTCACGGCTTTCTGAGCGTGACGAATCTTGCCGAGCACGATACCGCCGAAGCGGACGTCCAAGTCCTTTCGCCGTCCGCATCGGCAAAGGGGACGAACGACGACTATCTGCCCCTCCACATCGTTGTCCCGCCCCGGGAGTCGCTGTTGCTGCCTCTCGGAATGCCCCTTTGTTTTCCGGACCGAAGCACCGTACCTTGCGACGATGCGCTCTCGGCCGCGGGCGCGGAGTTTCTGGGCGCCGAACGACAGGGCAAGAGTCTGGTATTAACCTTCTTTGTTCCCGCGCGGGCCGATTTTCGAATCCGACTGGCGGACAAACCCTCGCGCATTGCCCTCAACGATACGGACGCGAAACCGGACTCGACGTGGCAGCCTGACACCAAGGAATTGCTGCTGACAATTCCTCGGGGTGCTGCTCCCAATTTCCGGCGTACGGTCACGCTCGATGAACGCCAGGCAGGGCACATCCTCGAGCACCAAAAGCAAAATCACATCAGCAAAGCGCCGCCGGAGGACATCGACTGTTACATTCAGAACGCCGTGCTCTTTCCAACCAGCTCGAACAGCTTCCTGAGAACGGTTCCAGCACTTGTGACTCCCGGCGAGGATGGAAAGATCAGCGTCGTGGTCATCGCGGAGAACCGCAACGAGTCGGTGAGTGGCTACATCGACCTTTCATTCGACAAGCCGCTCCATGGCTCAAAGAGCATGGTCGTGCCTCCCAATGGCGCTACGAGCGAAATCCTCGACTTCAGATTGCCCGGAGAACCAGCCTCGACTTCGGAGCTCGCCGACCGCCTGTTTCGTTCCGTGATCGAAGTTCGGATCGGACAGGATCGCCGTGTGCTTCCGATTGCGTTTCTGCTTCACACGACGGGAGCCCAGGACCACTACCGTTTCGATTTCGATCGCGACGGCGCCGACGAATGGGTGCTCGAGAACGACCGGCTGCGCTTGATCGTCTCGCCCGAGTCGGGTGGGCGCGCCCTCGCTCTCATGGACAAATCGTCCGGTGCGAATCTTTCGACGAGCGTCGGGCTGTTTCGCGACAATTTCTCCTTCACGTCGAATCCGCCGGGAATCAGCCCGGCACGCGCACGCGGGAAATACGGGCTGTTCAATCGCGCCTACAGCGCCGCATGGAACCAGGACCCGGCACATCCCTCCCTGAACTTGCAATATGACGCCGCCGACACCTACCCTGCGGGCGCCAGGATCGAGAAGAAAATCCAGTTCGAGGCAGCTGATGCGGTGCGGGTTGACTACGTGGTGTCCTTGAATCCTGAGACGAACAATTCGAGTGCCTCGGCCGATCCGCTCGCGCAGGCCTTTGTGGCCGTCAATTCGTTTGCGGCCGATGCGGAGGAGGGAGCGCCCACGCAATTCTGCTGGCAAAAGCCGATGCCACCGGGGCCGCCTGGAGCCGCAAAACCCGCGGATGTTCAGGCCTGGAACGTCAAGAGCGGCGACGAGGACTGCGAGGACTTCGCTCGTGAGGGCAAGCCGATCGAAGTGCCGGCGGGCGTCTCGAAAATCGAGATTCGCAGCCCGCGACGGCCGGCAATCGAGCTCGACTGGGATTGCGCGGTTTCTTGCGCGCGAATGACGATTGAGCCGAAAGTCTTCTCCGCACTGTTCCGGCTTGAATTTGCTCCGCTCACTCCGGGAGCGGAAGCAGTGCAATACTCGATGCAGATCCGAGTCCTGGGCATGCCTTGACGAGTCCTTTTTCGATTCCGCTCGTTCCGCAGTTTGACTGAACCGAGTCTCAAGGCATCTAATCAAGGTGATGAAGCAGACCATGGGTGCCTCTCTCGTCGTCATGTTGTTCATCGGGGCGTTGTCACTGGCGCTCAGCCCTGCGTGCGCGCAAGATCAGCAGGGCCCCATTGCGCCGCCACCCAAGTTCGAGGTTCATCGGATTCCGGCCGTCCCGCATCCCGGCCCGCCTCCCATTCCTGAGCAGGAAATCATTCAGCGCTTCGCCGCCAACGAGGACGTCATGGACAAGGTCTACAAGACCTACACGTTCACTCAAACGATCCGCGTGGAGGAGATGGAAGATTCCGGCGGGAAATTCACGGCGACGGGACAGGTTTACACAAAGCCCGATGGCGAGCAGTATTGGCGCGTCACTCAGCCGCTGCAATCGAGTTTGAAAACGACGACTCTGACGATGGACGACGTTCGCCAGATCGAGAAGATTCCGCTTTTCGTGCTCACCACCGGAGAAATTGGGAACTATAACTTTCTTTATGCGGGACAGGACAAACTCGACGAGCTGAATACCTACGTCTTTCAGGTCAAGCCGAAGCAATTGAGCCGCATCCGCCGTTATTTCGAAGGAGCGATCTGGGTGGACGACCACGATCTGACGATCGTCAAGAGCTACGGCAAATTCGTCAGCGAGGTGGGAGGGAACGGGACATCGCTCCCGTTCACGATGTTCGAGACGTATCGCGAGAACTTTCAGGAAAAGTACTGGCTGCCCACCTACACGAACTCAGACGACTTCATCAACACATCAGGCGGTGACCAAATCCACCTTCGCCTGGTGATTCACTCGGAAGATTTCAAGCTCAACGCCCGCCCGGACGCGGCGCCCGCCAGCGGCGCTCCGTCGGACAAGCCGTCTGCGCCGACGCCATCGAAGAGTGCGTCATCGGATTCGCATTAGCGCGATCATTCGACGGTGACCAGAAGCCTCGGCAGCTCGCGAACGGAAGGCAAAATTGCTTCTGGGGACTGTGCGCGCAGCTTGGCTGCAGTTGGAAACGGGCCGAGGACGCCAATCGATCGCACCCCGGCACGCCGAGCCATCTCAACGTCCTCGGGCGAATCGCCGACGTAAACGGCCTCATTAGGCTCTGCGTGCAAGCGCCGCAAAGCCACCTTCAGCGGCGCGGGATCAGGCTTTCTTCTTCGCGCGTCTTCGCTGCACACGCAGACCGAAAAGTAGCGCGCGAGCTCAAACCCACGGATCTGCGGACGAACGCGCCACCCGCTCCCGCTCGAGACGACTCCAAGACGAAAGCTGCGATGCAAAGTCCGAACGACCGATCGTGCGCCCGGAAGCAGCGCCGGATTCTGTCGTTTATAGGCGCGCCTCCACAGACGGTCGGCCAGGGCCCATTGTGCGCGCGGAAGACGCGCAGCCCGGTACACTCGATACCAGTCCGGAGAATAGTGCCGTTCGAAGTCGCTGGCGCTCCACCGGACACCGAGGATGCGAAACATCTCGACGTAAGCACCGGCATCAGCGCGGCAGGAATCAAGGAGCGTGCCGTCCCAGTCGAAGAGGACAACCCGCGCAGGAAGACGAGTCCGAGTCACGAGGAGAGAATCGTATCAGGAAATTCGGCGAAGAGGCTCGAGCCGCGCTTGGAAAGACCGCTAACGGCTGCGATTGGGTCGAGTGAAAGACGAGGGACTAGCGCGCCTGATATCGGGTCGGGATCAGGTCGTCCCGCTCCAAGGCAAAATCGTCGAACGTCGCCGCGTAGCCTCGCCATCCTGGCTCATCGCACTCTTCGGCGCGAACGATGTGCGCCGCCGTCCACATTTGAACGCGGCCGCAGCCATGCGGCCGGTCAACCAGGGCAACCTCGAGTTCAATCGCGGTGCCCGGTTGGAGTTCGCGGGGCGCCAGGAAGTAGATCCCGCTCGAGCTGATGTTCCGAGTCACAAGTGTTACCGGAAAAGGCTCCGGCACCTCGCCCACCCGGATCAGGCGCAGCGGCAACGATAATTTAGCCCGGGGATAGCGGCGCCGTTCGTCTGCCACGCCGACTGCGTGAGTCGGCACGCGCGCAAACCGGCGCGGGCCAGGCTTGGCCGTGAAGGCGACGACATTCTCTGTCCGTCTTTCAGGTTCCCGCAGTGGCGCGACACCGTGCCACGGCTCTTTCCGTTCTGGAGCAGCCCCCATAGCTCTCCCCCAAGACCGATTTAAACTGAACACCCCCTGGTCAGGGTTGTCAATATGCCGTCATCCAGGCATAGCGTCAACGGCGCACCCGTTCGACGTGCTTTATGTATTACCCTCCGGCGCCTTCGCCCAGTCTCGCAACGCTCCCAATCTGGCTCAGTTTGACAGCAAGAAACGGATAGCCCCAAGTTCTCAGATTCGGTATCTTGGGCTGGCAAGCGAATGCAAGCCATGGATCAATCGATGATGCACACCGTCCAAGGAAACGCCGGAAAGGCAAGTGTCCGGCGCAATGAAGCTCTCTGGCATTCCGTCCGGATCAGAGATCGCGCCGCGGACGGAGCATTTGTGTACGCCGTGCGCTCGACAGGCATCTACTGCCGGCCTTCCTGTCCGTCACGCAAACCGCGCCGCGAACAAGTCATCTTCTTTCCATTGCCGGAAGCCGCTGAGCAGGAAGGATTCCGTGCGTGCCGGCGGTGCCAGCCTCGGTCCGTCGGCGTGCGGGATCCAAAGATCAACGTGGTGGCGCGCGTTTGCCGCGAAATCGAATCGCGAATCGCCGACGACGCGGGAGAAGACCAGCGGCTCACCCTCACGGCGCTCGGTGCGGTTGCCGGAATGCGTCCGCACCAGCTCGAACGGGCTTTTCGCAGCGTCATGGGCGTTACGCCGCGACAATATGCCGATGCGCAACGGATGCGCCTGCTAAAGTCGAGGCTGAAAAAAGGAGACAACGTGACTACAGCACTGTACGAGGCAGGTTTTGGTTCCAGCAGCCGGCTTTACGAACGCGCGCCCTCGCAGCTTGGAATGACGCCGGCTACATATCGTGATGGAGGTGCCGGAATGCGTATTCATTACACGATTGTGAGTTCACCTTTGGGCCGCCTGTTGGTGGGATCCACCGATCGTGGCGTCAGCGCGGTTTACCTCGGCGAATCGGATGCCCACCTCGAAGCAGCTCTTCGAAAAGAATATCCTCGCACGGATTTGCAGCGTGACCGCAATGGCCGCAATGCCTGGGTGGAGAAAATCCTCGATCACCTCCGAGGAAAAGAGCCGCATCTCGATCTGCCGACCGATGTGCAGGCGACGGCCTTTCAGCGCCGCGTGTGGGAAGAACTTCGCCGGATTCCTTACGGCACCACAAAGACGTATAGCGACGTGGCTCGCGCCATTGGGCGACCCGCCGCGATCCGAGCGGTCGCTCGCGCCTGCGCGACGAACCCGGTCTCGGTCGTGGTTCCTTGCCACCGCGTCGTGCGTGAAGACGGCAAGCTTGCGGGTTATCGGTGGGGCCTTGACCGCAAGCTGGCTCTGATTGAAAAGGAACGAGCGTTGCGCAAATCTTCTTGAACCCGGATTTCTGCTCTTAGACGCTGAAACTATGACGGAAGATCGCGAGCCGGCTCCGCTCTTTCTGCTGGACGAAGCGGAGCGGGAAAAACTGTGGAAGGCGCTCGTCGAATCGATCGAGAGGTACATCTCTACCATTCGCGATCTTCCGGCTTCCGAGGATCCCTCTCCCGAAGCCGTGCGCTCGTTGCTCGCGCGAGTCGACTTCGCCCAGCCGATGCCGCCGGACGAAGCCGTTCGGTTCGCGGCAGATGCGTTGACCCACACGCAGGTACACACGCCCCATCCGCGCTATTTCGGGCTCTTCAATCCCACGCCCACGACGATGGGAATTGCCGGCGACGCCCTCGTCGCCGCTTTCAATCCCCAGCTTGCGGTCTGGAAGCACAACCCGTTCGCCACTGAGGTCGAGCGGTTTCTGATTCGCGCATTTGGCGCAAGGTTTGGGTACGATCCCGCGATCACGGACGGAGTCATGGCTTCCGGTGGGTCGGAAGCAAACCACACCGCGCTGCTTGCGGCACTCACGAACGCCTTCCCCGACTTCGAACGCACCGGCGCGCGAGGACTCAAGGGGCAGCCCGTGTTTTATGTCTCTGCAGAGAGTCACCACTCGTTTCACAAGGCTGCCAGGCTCTGCGGGATTGGAAGCGGGGCCCTGCGCGAGATTCCGGTCGACTCCGAATTGCGAATGCAATGTCCGGAGTTGGAGTCCGCGATCCGCTCAGACCGCCAGAGCGGTTTTGTGCCGTTCCTGGTTGTGGGCACGGCGGGAACGACCAATGCCGGAGCGATCGATCCTCTGGCCGACATTGCGGAAATCGCCAGGGAGGAAGGCGTCTGGTTTCACGCGGATGCCGCCTGGGGCGGCGCTGCTGCACTCGTTCCGGAGCTACGCCCGCTGCTTGCCGGAATTGAACGCGCCGATTCGATCACGCTCGATGCTCACAAATGGCTTTCGGTCCCGAATGGCGCGGGCATCTTTCTCACGAAGCACCCGGAGATTCTTGGCCGAACGTTCCATATTTCCGCCGCCTATGTGCCGCCCAAGGCGGTTGGAGACGAAATCATCGACGCATATGAACACTCGATTCACTGGTCGCGCCGCTTCATCGGCCTGAAGATTTTCCTTTCGTTCGCGGTGGCGGGATGGGACGGCTATGCAACCACGCTCCGGCGGATGACCGCCGTCGGAGATCAGCTTCGCCGGGACCTCAGAGCCGCCGACTGGGACGTTGTGAATTCGACCGCTCTACCGATTTGCTGCTTTCAGGACAGAACTTCACCCGAGGGCCGCTCGCCGGATTACCTTGAGGCCATCGCGCGTGAAGTAATTGCCTCCGGACGAGCCTGGATATCAACCACCCGCATACGTAAGACGATTCCGGTACTCCGCGCTTGCATCACAAGCTACCGCACGGACGCGGAGGATCTCCGCATCTTGATCTCAGCTCTGAATGAAGCGCGGTCGAGGGTGCAATCGGGAAAAGCGGCGAGAACTGCTACACCTCAGGCTTGACCTTCTCCGTCCCTTTTGGCCAGTGCGGCTTGAAGTCCGACTCCGGTATCCTGGGGTTCTTCACCACGTGCGAATACTTCACGATGAAGTAATCGCCCGACCCGGTCTCCCAAAATTGCTGTTGAACCGGCAGCCAGTTTTCAGGATCGATCCAGATTGCAACCTTGGAAATGTGTTTGCGAACTTCATCGGACTTGGGAGTCAGCTCGAGTTCCACGGTTTTCTTGTCGTCGATTGCGGGTTCTCCGGCGAGCTTGACGTCGTAGGCCTTCTCGAGTTCTTTGCCGCGCGTGCCGAAGCCCAGCAGCAGGAACTGATCCACCATCCCCCGATTCTTGCCGAGATTGTACTCTTCGACTCGGCTAAGGCCCGGATTGTAGAGGTACAGGTTGTCGCCGGTGCGCAGGATGGTCCGAGCGTCGGGAGCCTTCATCTGGAGCAACATTTTGTCCCCGCGGACTCGAATGGTTCCCGTTTCGGTGGAGCGATCGTTCACAACCACTGTGACCTTCGTCCGTTCCATGTCGGCCGACAGGCTGTGAAAATCCTTTGCCGCCTCATCCATCTGCCGCAGCACGGACTCTACGGTCCACGGCGCACGAGCATGCGCGCTCACGGCGGCGCACAAGAGCACGCCGCCCATCACAAGAATCCAGAGGCCGGACCATGTGGCCTCAATCCTTCGCATCCTGTCTCTCCGAAAACGAACGCCCCAGACGAGCCGCGAGATAATACCACACTAGATGGGACGCATCGGGCGAGGAGGGGTTACGTGCGGCATTGGGCCTGAGTCGGCGGGCCTAAGGGTGGACCGTCACGTCATACGATTGAATCGAGCCGTCGCCGGCCCTTACAGGCTTGATTTCCGCGACCTGGAACGTGTGGCCCTTCAGATCATCAACGTTCCGTCCCAGGATGTCGTGGATCTCGCGCTCGAGCTCCGGAGTCGCTTTGTCGGCGCGTTTTTGCGGGGCCAGCAGTTGGGCGTCCAGACGAAAGGTCTGGGTCCTGCCGGTGGAGTCCTGAGTTACGAGTTGGACGCCGGGGTTCTCAGCGGAGCCCGATTGGGCTTGGTCGTGAAACCACCGGCGCGGCGTGACCAGGACAAACAAGAGAATCGCAACCACCATTACGTCGTAGGGCCAGCTTCCGCGCTCGTACGACCAGAAGATCGTGCGTACGAATCCCCTCCACAGCTTGTTCATATCTCAGTGAACGGTCGAGCCGTTGACGACGCTTCCGTCGCGCATGTGTAGCACTCGATTGCCATACGTCGCTGCGTCCGGATTGTGCGTGATCATGACGATGGTTTGGCCCAGGTCTTTATTCAGCTGTCGCAGCAGCGAAAGAACGCTTTCCGAACTCTTTGTGTCAAGGTTTCCAGTGGGTTCGTCCGCCAGAACAATCTTGGGTTCGCTGATGATCGCACGAGCCAGCGCCACCCGTTGCTGCTCGCCGCCGGAGAGCTCGGACGGTTTGTGGTGGAGTCTGTGGGTGAGACCCAGAAGGCCTGCCACCACTTCAAAGCGGTGCGGATCGAAGCCGTTGCCGTGAATGTGCTGCGCGAGGGCGATGTTGTGATACGCGTCCAGCGTTGGGAGCAGATTGAACCGCTGGAAAACGAATCCGACCTTGTGGCGCCGAAGCAGCGTTCTTGCCGCATCGCTCATGGTCGTCAAATCGTTGCCATCCAGCAACACCCTACCGCGGCTCGCCTGGGCCAGGCCCCCAATCACATGCAGGAACGTGGACTTCCCACAGCCGGAAGGCCCCATGATGGAGACAAACTCGCCCGGATACACTTCCACGTCGACCCCGCGCAGGGCAGGGACTTCAAGCTTTCCGGAGCGGTAGACCTTCCAGAGGTTTTCTGTCTTGAGTATCGGCTCCAAGGCCGGCTCCTGTGCGAGTGAGCATACCTCTGAGGATACGAGTATTCTAGTCGCGTTTGCCATTTCTGCCTAGCACGGGACGGCTGCACGTGAGCAACCGTTGTCCACTCAGCCAGCACGGCGGCTGCCGGCTTGCAAAATCAGCGGCTTCGGCCCCAAGGTTTTCCTGCGGAGTTCGAATAAGAGTGCCGTCTGCTGCCTGGAAAGCGCGCTGCTGTCACTTCGAGGCGACATCCTCTCGCTCATTCATAAGCGAGAGCCTCGACCGGATCCTTCCGGCTCGCCACCCAAGCGGGGTACAACGCGCCAAGGAGTCCGCCGACGATGGCAATGATGCCGGAGTACAGGATCCACTTCGGCAGAATCAGGATCGTCATCGAAGGGAAGATGGACGTGAACATCCAGCGCATGAGGAAACTCAACCCGACTCCGCACACGGTTCCGCCCAGGCAAAGCAATGTCGTCTCGCTGAGAATAATCTCAACGATGTAAGGCTTGGAGGCGCCCAGCGACTTCAGAACGCCGATCTCGCGGGTGCGCTCGATGATCGTGGTGTACATCGAAAGAAAAATCACGAGGAATCCAATCGCCACAGCGATGCTGATCATTACGTTGATAAACGCGCTGAGCCCCGGCAGGTTTGACGACGTCATCAACGAGATGAAATCCTTCAACGGCCGGATTTCGTACCCCGGGAGCAGTTGACGCACCTCTTCCATTACGGCGGGCGTCCGGTCGGAACGGTCGCACTTCACGAAAAAAATGGACGCTTTGTCGACCGCGCCCGACTTCTCCTGCAATGAAGACATCAGCACAAAGAGCCGCGCGCCCTTCCCGTGCTCCACGACTCCGGCCACGTTGAAATCGTGACCCAGTATGTGCAGCGTCTGCCCGACCTTCACTTTCTTGGCTCTCGCGTACACGTCGTCCACCAGCATGTCGTCGGGGCCCTCCAGGCCGTGGCCTGAATGGAAAACAAACCCTCCGGAGACGGCCCGAAAACTGTCCGGGTCGATTCCGTAGACCACGTCCAGTCCGTTGACCGAGTTGAACTGCACAAGCACAGGCGCCACGGCCTGCACATAGTCGAGCTTCTTCAGTTTTTCTGCGATGCTGATGGGCATCGGAGCGCCGCTGAATGCCGCCCAGATCGACGCCGATGGCGGCTGGATCATAATGTCGGCGCCCACGCCCTCGGTTCGCTTCGCGGACTCCGTCAACAAACCGGTCGTCAGCCCGACAACCAGGATGACGAGCGTCACCTCCACCGCCACGCCGATCACCGTAATCAGCGTGCGCACAGGCCGGTGCAGCACATTTTGAACGATCATGTGCCCGATCACGGCTGCGCCTCCTTGGTTTCTTCGCCGACCTTGACGAGTTCGGTTCCCGGCGGCTGCTGCAGCACGAACCGTTCCGCTGCGATCGGCTCGTTCGCGGTCAGCTTATTGACGCCGATCTGCAGGGCGTAGTCTTCATTTGGCCGCGTCACCTCGATCTGGCGCGCGAACCGCACGCTTCCAAAGCTATCCCATTCGCTGTATCGGATGTCCGATGTCACGTTGCCGCCAGAATCGTAAACCTGTAATCGGGCGATGCTCAGGTCCGCCCGATCAAACCAGACCTTGCGCGCAATCTGCCAGTCAGCGGAACCGCTGGCTGCGGTTCCTCCCGTGCCCTGAACGACACTCAATACATAATAGCGCGCCTCAGACTCGTCTCCCGCTTCGAAAAGCACGGGTGCTTCCTGCGGAATCGGAGCCCAGAACAGCGCTTCCGTCAGGTGCTGCGGCCTGAGGTTCTCGATCGGCTTCGCGGATTCCTTCTGCAAGCTCGCTGGCCCGACCAGAAACTTGTTCTTCGACGGTATGAAGATATGGAACGTTTCGCCGTCACTCACCATGTCAAAGATGTTGGTCCCCACGATAGGCGCCTGGCCGATAACGCGAACGCTCGCAGGCTCCTGAGCAAGAATGAATCCATTCACCTGATGATATTGCTTGATGACGCCCGTGTACGCGGTCCCTGCGGTCAGTTTGATCGAAATCGACGCATTGAGCGAACGAATCGCGCCTGCCTGCGCGTTATACGACGCCTCCAGTTGCGACTTCGTGGCGGTCTGAAGTTGCGCGGGTGGCCCCGACGGTCTCGCCGCCCTCTTTTGATTCTCCCCGCAACCGGCGGAAACAGCCGCCAGCGCCGCCACAAGCGCCATCCACATCGGCGCGGTCATCCTCGGTTTGGTCTTGTGCGCAAACACAAAGACATCAATTTAGCAGCGTCATAAGGAAGGGTCAAACAGAGGAGTCCCGAACAGCATGCCGTCAGGCTGGTCAGTCCGAGGAAATCGGCGCTGGTGGATAGGCGTCGTGGGCCGCGGGCGCATCTCCACCGCCAAGCGAAACCAGTAACCGCCGGAGCTTCGCCCGGTCTTCCAGCCCCATGCCGACCATTTCGAAGCCCGCCTGGTGGGATCGCACAAATCGAACCACTGCCTGCATGCTGATCGACCGCAGCCCTGCAGGTATCTTCAAGGTGGCCTCGGTGCCCACTGCGAGCTGAATGTCGCCGCTCAATAGCCCGCCTTCCAGGCTCAGTACACTGATGCCCGATGAATACTTGCCGCGCGCCGACGTGATCACGGCAGGCACCGTCCGGGGCAATCGAATTCGGCGATACCGCCGATGCCGGACAAAATCGCGCTCGGGAATCGGATCCAGCGGCGCCAGCGCCAGAACCTTGGGGTCCAGCCCCGACTGCGGGAGGAAGCTCTGAATCCACTCCGGATCGAGCTTGATCAGCGCCTGCGCGGCCGCCATTCGAATTTCTTCCGGGTAGGCCCAGCCGAAGGTCTTCCTGGTTTCGACGAACCGCCGCAAATGCCCCGCCGCGGCGGGTGCTCGCATCCGGCCCAGGGCCTCGATCGCTTTCACTCGAAGGTAATCCGATCCTTCTGGAAGCAAATCTCCTTCGGCCAGCCGCAGCAGCTTCGGCGCCGTGCCGATGTCGCCGCACATCCCGATTTCGTCGAGCGCGAGGGGCAGCACCAGGCTGTCGAACGCTTCGATCGAATTCGCCAGGATGCGCCCGCGCTCCGGAGCGCCCGCCGTGGAAACCTGCCGCACCACCGTATCCTGGAAGGTCCGGCCGCCCTCGCGCAAACGCGTCGGCAAAATGTCCTCGACTGCCACCGGATCGAGCCGGCTTAGCAGACCCACTACCGCTGCCGCCTTTGCCGGCGGCTCGTTCCGGAGGGTTTCCTTCAAATGGCGTGCGCACGGTGCGCCGACCGCGGCCGCCATCTCGACGATCTTCTCCCGCTCGCCGCATCGCCCCGATCGCGCCAGCCTCGTCGCCAGATGTTCCGCCGACGGCTGCGGAAGCCGCATCAGCACTCCCAGGAAGCCTTCCGGCATTGTCTCGGCCACGAGAGCTTCCTCGATGAACTCCGGTAGGCGGTTCTCGACTCCCGTGCGCGGGCGCAGGCTCTGCACCCAGCTCGGCCGCGTCTCCTCGAGGTCCGCCAGCGAGTCGAGCGCCTGCTGCATGGCACGGTAGTATCGCCGCGACGCCGATTCCTGGCTGAGGCGGACGAACGCCGCGCTCAACAGCGTTTGCAGCTCCGCGTCCTTTTCCACCGCCATCTGCTGGCCGATTTGCAGCAGTGCGCCCTGCAGCCGCTGGCTCGCGGCCTTGCTGTAGAGTTCCGCCAGCTGTCCCAGTCCGATCGCCGCTTTCTTGCGCGCTTCGGCGTCCTTGTTCCGGACGCACGATGCGTATTTCAGCAGGATGTCGCCGGCCGCTTCCGCTTCGCCGCGCCCCAGCAGTTCTTCCACGTATTGCTGCACGTTGCGCGGGGGGATGCACCACGCTTCGGGCGAAGTCAGTACAGCTCGTTTGCCGGACTCGGGCACGGCCGCCCAGAATTGCCGGTCGAGAACATCGGCGTGCGATTCGACGCTCAGTCCGGCGCTCGCCATCTTTTCTTCGCGCGACTTGAGAAGTTTTCGCAGCGTCTCCAGCTCTTGCCCCATCTTGTCCAGCATCTGGCGCACGGCGTTCACGCGAACTTCGCCGCGCTGGAATCGATCGAGAGCGAAGCGGATCGCAAGGTCTTCCGCCAGGCGCAGCAGCATCGCTTCGTCGACCTTTGCGCTCGGCGTTTTCGCCGCGACGGTTGCCAGCGCCTGTCGCAGTGTTACCTGCGCGTTCTGCGGCAGCGCGGCCAGCTTCTGCTGCCACGTTTGCTGGTCGAGCTGGCTCGGATTCTTCGAGTGCGAGGCTTCTCCAAATTGTGCGAGCAATCGAAGCAGGCTTTGCAGTTCTGCCTCTTGCAAAATCGGAAGCTCGCCCAGCCCATCCGCCGCCGAACTGACTCCTCGGCCCGATCCGCCTGCGTATGGCCCGCCAGGCCTCCCGAACACTCCAGCCCCGCCCGTTCCAGGACCTGTGCCGCCGGCGCCTGCTCCGGCGCCTGTGCCGCTGCCCGTACCAGCGCCCATGCCGCCGACGCCCGTACCCGCCCCGCCCGCACTCGCCACGCCCGTCCCGGAACCGCTGCCTGACCCGGTCCCAAATCCAAATCCAGTGCCAAGGCCCGGACCGGTACCGCTACCAGCCTCAGAGCCACTGCCGCTGCCACCGTCGGTTCCAGTACCCTCGCCTGTACCCGTTCCCGGGGCCCCGCCACCGCCGTGCGAGCCCTCCGCCGCCGCGATGAGCTGAATCATCTTCTCCGGGCTGCGGAACCAATCCTGGATGCGATCCGCCTCTGCCCCGAGCGTTTTGACTGTCAATTGAGCGGCGACGCGGGCGTCGGAGAAGCCGGCGTCCTCCGCCACGAATCGAATCTCGTTCACTCGTATTCCGCCCGGGCTGGCCGGGCCGAAGTACTTCTCCAGCCGCTCGCCGAGCGGCCCGGCTTTGGGTCCGGTCTCCATGAATGCCCGGACGAGGTTGGCGAATTCCCCCCGTTCTACGCCTCGGTTGAAGCAGATACTTGCTACCCCTGAAGTTGTGAGCAGGTCGGCGAAGTTGCGTTCGGCGAACGTCGATTCCAGGGGTTCGCCGTCGAGAAGCAGTTGCGAGCCGGAAGCCCCTAGCAGCAGGCCCGTGTCCCGCGAGGCCTGGACGCACTGCTGGAGCTCCGCCCAAGTCGAGTTGAACTGGTCCGCCGAGCGGGTATGCTCTAAACCATAGAGCCGAGCGAACTTAAGCAGCACGTTGAGGCTACGGACGAAGGCCCGGGCGTTGGGGGCCGCCGACTCGCTGGACACGGACATTCCACCGGGGTCTGGGGACATCTTTGTCTCTTACCCAAGTGTACTAGAACTCTTGACTAGGGAAATGGTACAGACGTACCAAGGTCGCCGACTGTGCAAGGGGCCCCAAAATCAGGAGGGGAGCTGAACCTCGACGTCCAAACCTTCAAGGCTAGGACGTACCCGCCGGATCACTTCGCTGGCCCAAAGTTTTTCGCTGAGGAGCACCAGCGAGCCGTCCTCGAAGTTGCAGATCGCGCAGAAGAAGTAGTTCGGAAAGGCTGTGTGGTAGGCGTCGACGCCCCGCCGCGCCAATTCACCCTCCACGGAGGCATCGCCGGTCTGCGTCAGCGAGCCGGCCCGGGCGCCAAACGTCTCTGCCTGAAAGCGGTCAAGCAGAGCGCCCAGCGACGCCCCGTCCAGCGCGGGAATTACGATCGATCGTTGCGCCGCCTCGCGATATGAAATTTTGTGGCGGTCGCAGAAGTCGCGCACCCTGTCGAGGTGGCTGAAGAAATCGAGCGCCCACGGTTCGTTCCCCGCCGTCGCCCGTAGAACACGGCTCCAGATCGTAGAGGCTTCGCTTCCCCGGACCGGCTCCCGATTCTCGTTCGCCTCCACCAACTCGAGCCCGATCGCCCGCACGTCCGGCCCAAGGTCGAGAGGCTCGACTTCCAGGATGTACACCTACAGCTCCCCGGTCCCGGCGCCGGAAAACTTCCGCTGAAATTCAGGAGACTTCTTTCGTACCTCGAGCCAGTCGAAGAACGCATCCGGCGTGTCGAGCCAGATGGCGAACCACTGCGCGATTTCGGCTTTCTCCACGCGCTTCGGCTCGTCGACCTTATGATTGTGAGCGATCATCTCCGCGCGGCGGCGGCCGAGACGCGCGACCTCGCGGACGCGTTCCACGGCGGTGTTCTCGCCTTCGACCACGAATTTCCGGAAAAGCTCGTCGAGCCGGATGAGGCACATCTCCGCCTCCTCCAGGTCCGAGAAATGCAGCAGGTCGGCGAACTCTTCCTCGTATCGGCCTTCGGTATCCGAGCGCGTCGACCACACCACGCGCATTCCCGCCTCTTCCAGCACGCTCACGATATAGTCCGCCGACGTTTTCCCGCTTGCGCCCTGGTGCGCGATTAGTTGTCGCCGAATCTGTTCGATCTCGGCCGGCGTGAAGCGAGGCTTGCCGAGCCCCCGCGCTACCTCGAGGATCAGTGATTTCTTCGTGGCGGGCTCTCCGGAACCGCGCTCATTGGATCGACGGGAACTCACAGGTTTCTCACTCGGTAGCCTTCTTGCGGGGATCGGGCGTTGCGGCCCCTGCCAGCGCGCGCCGCAGATGAGCGACGTTGCGGTTGTGTTCGGCCAGCGTGCGGCTGAAGGAATGCCCTCCCTCGCCGTTCGCGACAAAATACATATAGTCCGTTGCGGTAGGAGCAAGCGCTGCCTTCAGGGACGCTTCGCCGGGATTCGCGATCGGCCCGGGCGGCAAGCCGCGATGCTCGTACGTGTTGTACGGCGAATCGACGCGCAGGTCTCCGGGTCGCACATTTCTTTCCGAGTGCCCCGTCAGCTCGATCGCGTACTGCACCGTCGGATCGCATTGCAGCCGGTATCCCTTTCGCAGGCGGTTGTAAAACACTCCTGCCACCAGGGGCCTCTCGTTGGGATTGGGCGTCTCTCGCTCCACTAACGAGGCGAGACTCACGACTTGCTCCACCGTGAACCCTTGCGGCAGCGCCTGTGAACCGGGTGGCTCCAGCGTCTCCCAGACGCTGCGGAAATCCTGCACCATTCTTTTGGCTACCTGCTCGCATGTCGTGTGCCGCGTGAATTCATACGTCGAAGGGAAAAGAAAACCCTCCAGGCTCTTGGCCTGCGGCGCGATGTCGGCAATCATGGACGTTTCATGCCCGACGGCGAGGAACTCTTCCTTCGGGCAAATCCCCTGGCGGTCCAATTCGTTGGCGATGTCGTACATGGTCCAGCCTTCGGGAATGATGACCGTGTGGACGAAAATCTGGCCCTTCGCGATCTTCCAGAAGACTTCGCGAGAATTCATCGGGCGGTTGATCAGGTACTCGCCCGCCTGCATCCGGGCTCGGAAGTGCCACAGGCTGAACATCAGGAAAGCGAGCCGGTTGCGGATCACATCGTCGCGCGCAAGAACCGCCGCAATCTTCCACCGGGGAGTCCCGTGCGGAATGTCGACGAAGACCTCCTCCGCCCGGTGTCCCCGGTACGGCTTGTCGAGTTGCGAGTCGAGCCAGCCCGCCCCGGCGCCGAGCGCCGCAATCGCCAATAGAGCGAGAAGGCCTAGGCGGCGCCACATGGGTTAATCGTTCTCCGTGATCGTCGCATGCGTTTCAGGACGATTTCGTTCGAGGTAATCGCGCAGCAGAACGGCCGCCGCCACTTCATCCCGCGGTCCCCGCTTTCGCCGCGCTGAGGATTTCACTTCGGCCATCGTCCGCCCGGCCTCCCACGACGTCAATCGTTCGTCGACCAGCTCCGTTTTGAGCCCGGTCTGCTTCTCGAGTCTTGCGGCGAATCGGGCCGCTTCGGCCGCCATCTCGCCCGCCTCGCCGCTCATGTGCAACGGATGGCCGACGATGATACGCGCCACCGAATGGCTTTCGCAAATCTGCCGGATCCGGTCCATGTCGTTCCGGCGGTTCGAGCGCTGAAGCGTGGCCAGCGGCTGCGCGATTAGGCGCAGCTCGTCCGAAAGCGCGAGCCCGATTCTCTTCCGGCCGTAGTCGATCGCCAGGATTCGCCGGGCCGTCGTTTCGGGTGTCGCTCTCGCGGGGAATCGCCCAATGCTTGCAGGTACCACGATGAACATCTCTCCATATTATACGCGACCTTCGCGCCGCGTCGAAAACGCCAATTGCGCGTTTCCACGCGCGGTTTCCTCGAAGTCAACTGCACTTGGCGTTGGCTGGAGCGCCCATGGACGCACCGGTGATCTCGACTCAGATTTAGGTCGATGAGAAAGGAAGTGCGGCGGCTAACGGAAGAGCTTGCGCCGTACGGCACCCGCCAGCCCAACCAGGCCGGTGCCAAACAGAAACAGCGCACCCGGCTCGGGGACAGTATTGGTCGTGGTCGTCGTGAAGATGAATGTTGTCGGCGTCCCATCCCAACTGGCGCTGTCGTCGCCGGCATTCGCAGCCAGGACGAAAGGAAAAGCACTAGACGGGCCGGAGGTTGAGAATGGGACCCCGCTCCCGGGAGCGTAGACGGCACAGTCGTTTTGCACCGTGCCACCCGCCTGTAGCGACTGGCAGTACGGCTGGAGAATCAATAGAGTGGTGGAATCTTCGATCGTGTAATTGTAACCCGCAAAGGAATAGGTGCTGCCCGAGGCCGAAAGCGCTCCGCCGGAGACGCTCCCTCCTGTGATCTCCCCGTCGAGATCGGTGACCGTAAAGGCCAGGTCAACATCGTCGACGTATGTCCCATTGCCCGCGGTAAAGGTCTGAGGTCCGCCATCGAAGCTCAAGGTAAACCCATCGCTCACCGGCGTGAACGTGAAATCGCTTGCCGAGAAGGAATTCCCGACCGTATCAAATCCGGTGAACGTGAATCGCAGCGAACCGATGTCGCAGGTTGTGGAGATCAGCCCGGATACATTGCCGGCCGCGCAGGCATCCGCGTGAGCGGCGGGGGCGTATGTAGTCCCCGCGAGGAACAGTACCAGTAGCATCCAAAGCGATTTTCGCATGATCGATCTCCTGGACAATCAGAATAGCGGGGAGCTATGCAGATGTGGCCGCGAATCTACTCTAAAAGGGAACGATGTCAAGGGAATTCGGCCGGTGGCACACCCCTGATTCCGGCAGCGGTTGAGCCGTTCGGAGGTATCGGGTTCTTTTCGGTGTGTTGCAAAGGGTGCGCATTCTCAGTCTCGGCGGAACATCGTCTCGAGCGCCGCAATGCCGCGACCACGGCGCGTCATCCTCCCCGGTTGTCTTTTCACTAGCGAAAGCGTATTAGGAAGCGTCACCGCCTGCTGGTGTATTGATCCGCAAAAGGAGAACAATATGAGTTTCTTGCTGCTTGTGGTCCTGCTGGGTTTGGTCCTGCTGGGAATCTGGCGAAGTGTTTCCGTAACCATGAATGTCCATGACGGGCGCCAGGTTAGCTACCGCGTCCTTCGAGGAGTTCCCTTTTTCCTCGCTGCCGCCGTCGTTTTTATCTTTTTTCTCTCGTTCACCACGATTGATGCCGGATCCCGCGGCGTTGTGCTCCGCTTTGGCGCCGTCACCGGACGCATCCTCGACCCAGGCCCGCACCTCATCACGCCCTTCATCGAGACGGTGAAGCCGATCTCCGTTCAGGTCCAAGTCGAAAAGCTCGAATCGCAAGCAGCCAGCCACGACCTCCAAGTCGTCCATACGCAGGTCACGCTTGCCTACTATCAGGATCCTTGCTGCGTCACCGACATCTGGTCGGAATTGAATGACGATGCCCTCGATCGCGTCGTGATTCCTGCAATTCAGGAAGCGATCAAAGCGCAGACCGCGCAATATGACGCCGAGCAGCTCATCGCGCAGCGCCCCGCCGTCCGCGCCGGCATCGAGCAGTATGTTCACGATCGGCTGACGCACCACCATATTGACGTTGACTCGGTCAGCATCACCGATTTCAATTTCTCCGAAGAATACAACCGCGCCATCGAGGCCAAAGTCACTGCGCAGCAGAACGCCCTGAAGGCGGAAAACGACTTGAACCGGATCAAGATCGAAGCCGAGCAGAAAGTTACGCAGGCTCAGGCCGAGGCGAAGGCGCTCGAAGTGCAGAAGCAGCAAATCACGCCCGAGCTGCTCCAGTTGCGCACCATTGAAATGATGCAGCAGCACTGGGACGGCCGTCTCCCCGACGTCTACATGGCCGGCGGTGGCGGGGCCCTGCCGATGATCGACGTCCTCAAGGCCGGGCCGCACCAAGCCCTAGGCCTCGTATTGAGCCACGCGGCGCCCGATGCCTCCCGTTTGTTCTCGGTCTGGTGCGTCCCAAGAGCGGACACATCTGGCCCCGTTCGTCTTGACGCGGACAGCGTATTTTGCTGAAAAGCCTGAGAGTTACAACTTGTCACATTCGGCATCCAAAATGCGAGCAAATGGCCGTCGGGGTCGGAACGGGCTCGTCTGCTGAGTCGCACTAGCGTAGCTGCCGGGACTCAAGCACGAGCCGCGAAAGAAGTCCAGAACAAGAGGCGTATCCATGCAAGCTCTAGGGAAGGACTTGCGATACGGGCTACGGATGCTGGCGAAGTCGCCCGGATTTACGGTGGTGGCGATTCTGACGCTGGCGATGGGGATTGGCGCGAACGCCGCGATCTTCCAACTGATTGACGCGGTGCGGCTGCGCACGCTGCCGGTGAAGAATCCCAAGCAACTGGCGATCGTGCACATCGATAAGAAGCACTGGGGTTCGGGGAATTTCAACGGACCGTACGCGGAATTCAGTTTTCCGCTGTGGGAGCAGGTGCAGCAGAGGCAGCAGGCGTTTTCGACAATTGCGGCGTGGGGCGGAGGCGCGGGGCAAAAGCTGAACCTCGCGAAGGGCGGCGAAGTGGACATGGCGCCCGCGATTTGGGTCAGCGGCGAATTCTTCGAGACGCTGGGCGTGCCCCCGGTCCTGGGACGGCTGATCTCCGATGCGGACGATCAGAAGGGATGTGCGGGCGGCGTCGACATCAGCTATTCATTCTGGCAGCGGCGATATGGCGGAGATGCGTCGGTGATTGGAAAGCAGCTTACGCTGGAGGGACACTCGTTTCCGATTTTGGGAGTAACGCCTCCGAGCTTCTATGGCGTGTCGGTGGGGGACCGGTTCGACATCGCGGTTCCCATCTGCGCCGAGCCGATCATCAATGGGCCATTCAGCCGGATTACGGGCGAACGGAACCGCGAGAGCTGGTGGCTTTCGGTTTTTGGACGGCTGAAGCCGGGCTGGACGCTGGAACGAGCGTCGGCCCAGCTTGCAGTGACCGCTTCGCCGTCGTTGCACGAAACCATTCCGCCGCAATACGACGCAGAGGGAGTGAAGCACTACCTCGACTACACGTTCCAGGCGTGGCCGGCCGAAAACGGGTTTTCGCACATGCGGCGTGATACGTCCGACCCGCTGTGGCTGTTGCTGGGACTGTCGGGGCTGGTGCTGCTGATTGCGTGCGCCAACCTGGCGAACCTGATGCTGGCACGGGCGAGTTCGCGGGAACGCGAGATTGCCGTTCGGCTGGCGATGGGCGCATCACGCGGTAGGCTGATTCGGCAACTGCTCTCGGAAAGCGCCCTGCTGGCGATTGCCGGAGCGGTGTGCGGAGGATTTCTTGCAGCCGTGCTGAGCCGTTTTTTGGTGGCGTTCATCAGCACTCCGGACAATCCTGTTTTTCTGGATATGCCGACGGATTGGCGTGTGCTGGCGTTTGCGGCGGGCCTCGCCGTACTGACTACGATCCTCTTTGGACTTGCGCCGGCTCTGCGAGCCGGAAATGTGCCAATCGGGTCGGTGCTGAAAACGGATGGGCGCGGAATGACGGCTGGGCGGAAGCGGTTCCGGTTCCAGAGGGTGCTGGTCGCTTCTCAAGTGGCGTTGTCGCTGGTGCTGCTGGCGGGAGCACTCCTGTTCGCGAGGAGCTTGCGGAATTTAATGACGCGCGATCCGGGATTCCAGCAGGATGGGATTCTGGTTACGGATATTGACTTCACGCGGCTGAATCTTCCAGCGGAGCGGCAGGATCCGTTCATGCAGGATTTGCTGGAGCGCATCCGCGCGATACCCGGCGTCGCAGCGGCGGCTGCGTCGAACCGCTCTCCAGTAAACGGAAACTCGAGCAATGACTGGGTACTCGACGATAAGGGCGGGCATTCGCATGGCTGGGCGTACGAAGATTACGTCAGCCCGGTATATTGTAAGACGATCGAAAATCCAATGCTGGCGGGGCGCGACTTCAATGCGGACGACACAGCCACTTCGCCGCGCGTGGCGATCGTGAACCAAACGTTTGTGAAACAGTTCCTCAATGGCGAAAAGGACGCGATCGGCAAGCAGTTCCGTGTGTGGGTGCCGCCCGGGCAGCCGCCGCGTTATTACATTGTGGTGGGTGAGGTGAAGGACTCGGTCTACAACGATATGCATGACCCGATGCAGGCGGTGATGTATTTCCCTCGGACGCAGCTCGCGCCACCGTTCGTGTACCCGGGCGCCACGCTGCTGATCCGGTCGCAAGCGGGCATTGCAGGGGTGCTGAATCCGGTGAAGGAGACGATTGCGGGAGAAAGCCAGGAGATTGATATTCATTTCAAAGTGCTGCGGACGCAGATTCGCGAATCGCTGTCGCAGGACGAATTGATCGCCATGCTTTGCGGATTTTTCGGCGTCCTCGCGGTGCTGCTGGCCGCGGTCGGGTTATACGGCGTGATTTCGTATACCGTGGCGCAGCGGACGAATGAGATCGGCATCCGTATGGCGCTGGGAGCGCAGCGGTCCGCCGTGGTGCGGCTGGTGCTGGGTGAGGTCGCGGTGCTGATTGGCGTCGGGGTCGTGATTGGCGCGGGGCTGACTCTGGCCGGCGGCAAAGCTGCGACGTCGCTGCTTTACGGGCTCGCGGCGCGGGATCCGGTGACCCTGGGGGCCGCGGCGATTCTGCTGGCGATCGTCGGATTTGCGGCGAGCTTCGTTCCTGCCCAAAGGGCCACGCGCGTCGATCCGATGGTCGCTCTAAGATACAACTGACAGTGCGGTCGTGTACGTCCCGCTGGCGGGCGGCCGACCATTAGTTGTTCGGTGGGCGGAGACGCGCACCCTTGCACTTCAAAGGGGTTGCGGCACCCCGCTGATTTTGTGCGTGATGGAATGGATGGTGCGGTGTGGATGGATCGGTCGTGCCTTCGGTCTGGTTTGCGAAACTGCAAACCAATGAAGGGTGCGCCACCCGCCTGTCGTCCTCATCTCACCGCCGTAGGGGTAGAAGAGCGAGCATCATTTTCCTGAGCCGCGAACACACAGAGCACGCTTGAAGGTGTGGAATGAGAGTTCGTCGCCGCCAAACTGCCGTCCTTCGTTGAAGTCGAAGCGGAATGCATACCCACTAGGATGCCCGCGATCATCGATTAGTCGGGTGCTGCTCCATTGATTGCCCGTCAAGAATAGATTGCCCTTTACATGCCAAGTTGAAGGCCCTTGGCCGTCTTGCCCGGGAGCATTGGCGTCTTTGTCATAAATCGCATTCAACTCCCCGATGCTCGCGAGTCTCCAGTCGTGGTACCCGGCCAGCCGCAGATCGTGGCAGTATTTCATCGCCTTTTTCCAGCGCACATCCTTACCGTTGTCTCTCCCAGCCCACATCAGGCCACTGGATGGATCGACCCAATAGCCACGTACTTGAGTTTCCTGTGCGTTACTCTGACCTTCCGGTGTCGGCTGAGTGCTCGCCTGAATGGCAAAGACAATAACCAGAAACATAGCGAACTTAACCCAATATTTCACGATGCACCCCCGATTCACTTCCAACTGTTTGCGTACCACTGGAATGCGTTGGTGACTCCAAAGAACAGTTTCATCTTGGCACCTTGGATTCCGCCAGCGTTTCGCATGAGATTGCTGTTGCTCTGGATCAGTGCTTTGGAGGTAGCCACCGATAGGGTCGGATTGAAATATGAGCCCATCGTTATCCCGTTCGTGAAGAAGTTGTAATCGTGAACCGACGCTGCCCAATCACCCCGGCCTCCCGGCGGTCCCATTCCGCCAGGCCCAGCCCAGTTGTCCTTCGATGGATCGAGCGGACCAGCGATTCACCTTCCAAAAATCGGCGGGTGGCCGATCCTTTCTGGAATCGAAAGGCATTCGTTGACGCACGACGAAGCCGATGATACCACCGTGGGAGTTAGCGCAGGAGTACTCTTCCTCTTTTAGCAGTTGAAGTTGCGGGTGCCGCACTCTTTGCGGGGTTTTGTATTAGTCAAGAGAGATCCCTTACAGGTTCGGATCGAGACGGCTGATCGAGTTCGCGAACTCGCTCAGCAGGAGTTTTCCCCTTGAGAGCAAGATGGGGCCGATCCTCGTTGTATTCCTTCTCCCAGCGTTTGATCTTGCGAGCTAGATCCTTCTTGTTGTGGAACGTTCTCCCTCGGTAGAACTCTTCGGCATCGGTCTTGTGACTCCGTTCGACCTTCCCGTTGACCTCTGGACATCCTGGTGGGATGTGGCGATGAGAGATGCGGAGATCGGAGAGGTGCCATGTGAACTGAGGTCCAAAGGAGGAATCGTTGTCCGTCTGGATTCTCTGGATAGCGAAGGGGAGATGCTCTCTAACCTCCTGCAGGAACTCCATCGCGGTCTTGGTGTTGTTGTGATCATAAACGCGTAGCACGCGGAAACGCGTGGCCTCATCAATGGCTGTGAACTGATAGAAGCGTTGACGTGCTCGGCCCACGCGGGGAACGAATTTCACATCGAGCTGCACAGAGCGGCCCGGAACCGGAAGCGGAGCGTCGGTAGGCTTGGGGCCTGGACGGTACTTCTTCAGCGAGATTCGGCCAACGTGATGTCGGTGAAAGATTTTCAAGATGGTTGTCGGTGAGACGTACGCGTGATAGTGCCGCTGAAGGTACAGACTGGTTCGAACCGCACCGTAGCGCCGCTCTTCTCGAATCCGAAGGATCAAGGAAACGATCTCCGGCGGAATGCGGAACCGGATTCGGTGGGGCCTCCGGGGCTGATCACGAAGGCCAGCTAAGCCGTGCTCTTCATAGCGCTTCTTCCAGATATAGAAAAGAGCCCTGGAAACACCGAAGAAGCGGCAGGTCTGACTGACATTGCCGCTCACGCGCTGCGCATGCTGCAGCATGCGCAGCCTGGCCTTCACCTTCCTTGCCTGTATCTGCTCATAGACTGGATTCGTCATCTTCAACCTCCCGCGGTGGGCTGAGAGAATGCCCCACCTGTCCGGGATGTCTATTAGCAGCTACAGGGGTTTGCAAAGGGTGCGCGGTTTTGATCTCAACGAGAAATTGCCTCAAGCGACGATGCGGTTTTGCAATGCTCCACTCTAAGATGGGACACCTCAATTCGGCAGAATCAGGGCCTCCAAAACAGGAGGCAAGATGAGCAGGAAACCATGGGTGGATCGAGCCGCGGAAGAGAAGTGGCAGATCGTGCAGGAAGGAATCAAGAGTGGGAGCATCTCGGAGACGTGCCAGCGGTATCAGATTGCTCCGACGCTAATCTATCGCTGGAAGGACGAAGCGGAACAGGGAGCGAAGGCAGCGCTTGGGGGTTGTGTTCAGACAAATTCTCATCGATACACAAGTGCAAACAGAATTTCAGCTAACTGACTGAAAACAGGCCGGATAGAAATTTCTAATCGATACAAAACTGGCCTTTCCGCGAGGAGAAAACTCGCCATGTGGAATTGAGGTCACTGCGCTTGTCTTCCTCTTTCTCCGCTCGTCCACATCTCCCACAACTCTTCTTTCTTCAGCGTTTCTTCGAGCCCGGATTGTTTCATCAGCTCTTCGATTTCCGTCCGCGATTGCCGCGGTCCAATCCGCTCTTCGCTGTCCGCGAGCGCGTATGCAGTCACAGCCGCGATAGCGACGTGCGTCTTCAACTCCGGGATATCGACTTTGTCGAATGTGTCCGAAGCCGCGTGGTAATTCACCATGAAGTTCGCCGGCTCCTGATTCGCCACCAGCGTCGGGTCTCCCTCGAGCAGAAAGTCGAGGTTATCCGTGTCTGCGCCCGCGTCGAGTGTGAAGTCCCTCACTCCGAGCGCCGCAATCGGCTTGAGCGCCTCGCGCACGGCCGTGAGAACGTCTTTGCGTCCGCCGAGAGAGTATCCCGTGACGCGGCCGTTGCCGTTGTCGAAGACGATCGCCGCAGCCATCCGGTCGAGCTCCTCTCTATGCGCGCGCGCGTACGCCCACGAGCCCAGCATCCCCTGCTCCTCGCCCGTGAACAGGACGAACCGAATCGACCGCCGCGGTATGCTGCCGGACGCGCGAATCGCGCGCGCCGCGTCAATCACTAATACCGCGTTGCATCCGTTGTCGAGCGCGCCGGTGCCTAGCTCCCACGAATCCAGGTGCGCCCCGAGCAGGACGAACTCGTCCGGCTTTTCGCGGCCGCGAATCTCCGCCACCACGTTCTCGGATTCGACCGGCCCGCTGATGCGGTTTGGCATGTCGAAGTGGACTCGCACTGCCTGCCCGTTGCTGAGAAACCGCGCGATGCGCAACGCGTCCTCGCGCGCTACGACGGCCTGCGGCAATCCTTCAAGCTTTCCGTCGCCCGAGTTGGTGTGCCGGTAGAGGAGCAGGTTCGGGCGCGTCGACATCCAAAAGATCGCCGCTGCGCCGGCTTCCTCCGCGCGGCGAATGATGGCCGGCTGTTGCTCATATTCATTGTCCATGTCCTCCCAGGTGACCAGCAGGTTTGAGTGCACGAGTACGATGGCATCCTTCGCCGCGGTGCCTGCCTTTGCGAATCCGGTTTCGTCGCCCTTTCCGACGTCTACGACTGCCGGGGTGATTCCTCCCTCGGGCGTCGCCGGTGACCATCCGGTGGAAGCCAGCCTCAGCCGAAACGCTGCCGGCGAAACGACGTCGGCGCGCGTCGATCCTTCAGACCATCCGACGGGCACAGTGAATTGCTCGGTGTGAACTTCGTCTACGCCGGCGTGCCGAAAGGCCTCCACCGCCCAACTCACCGCTCGATCGGCCGCCGCAGAGCCGGTCACGCGGCCGCCGATTGTGTCCGTCAGGTACCGCAGGTTCTCCTCGAGCGGTGAAACGCCGCGCGCGCTTTCGATGATGACGGGCGCTACCTCGGCGCATGACTTCCCTTCAGAGCATACGCCCGGTCCCGACGGCACTTGCAGTGGGAGTGGCGTCTGCTGTTTCGGTATGATTTGGGCCGCACAAGCGCCGCCCAACGCAAGCGCCGATACCGCGCCGATAGCCACCATCGCAATCGCGAGACGTCGACTCAAGATTCCCCCCTGATTCCAATCGCAGCCCGCATTATAGCCTCCGCCGTACCGAACCAGACCGCACATCCTCGGCCCGTGGACGAGCGAGAAGCGCGTTGGTAGGATCGAGCCATCAGAGCAATTCGATGACACCCAAACCGAAGGTGGTGCTCCTCGGGTCCGCGACGGCTCTCCTGCAATTCGCGCTCGCCGTGCTGGGCTGGGGCGGATGGCGGCCGTTCTTTGCGCACCGCGCACTGGTTGCGCTCGCGGCGATCACGGTGGTGCTCATGATCGTGGCGCCGTTCAGCAGCGGCAATTTGAGCGCCGGCACGCAGGAAGACCGCAGCAACCGCTGGGTGCTGGCGGCCTTCAGCTTGATCGCGCTGGTGAACGCATACGTGCCGGCGTACACCGACCGGGCCGGGATATGGACTCTCGATGGCGATACGATCCGGTGGCTGGGCATTTTCCTCTACGCCGCGGGCGGCGCGCTGCGCCTGTGGCCGGTGTTTGTGCTGGGCAGCCGCTTCAGCGGGCTGGTGGCCATCCAGGCGGGACACACGCTGGAGACACACGGCGTCTACGGTCGCATCCGCAATCCCAGCTATCTGGGGCTACTCGTAATGATGCTGGGATGGGCGCTGGCATTTCGCGCCGGAGCGGGTGTTCTGCTCACGGCGCTAATGCTTCCGCCGCTCGTCGTGCGTATTCAGGCGGAAGAGCGGTTGTTGCGCGCACACTTCGGCGCCGAATACGACGAATATTGCACTCGCACGTGGCGGCTGATTCCGGGAATCTATTAGAGCTAACCGCATCGTGCACAAGTCGGAACCAGAAACTGAGAGATTCGAGCAGAGATGAATCTGGCAAGCGTTTTGCAATCAGAGAAAAGTTTGGTGGACGTGGCCGGGTTCGAACCGGCGACCCCCTGCTTGCAAAGCGTAAACCAGGCACCAGCGACTGAGTGTAATCAATTGCAATCGTGTTTTGTTTTCTTCGCGTTTCACGGCCTTCCCCTAGTGTCTCGATTCCAACTGAGTGCGATAGTTTATAACCGTGGTGTGCACCAAAGTGTGCACCAACTTTTCCGTGGGCATGTCGCGGGAGTCGTCGCTCTGCGGACTCGGCAACCCGAGGGCTTGCAACCCTTCGGTTTTTACGGCCCCCGAGGCTATCGTCTAAGGCTACAATGCCGGATTCTATGGCCTCTCCCGCGCCCGGACAATCCGTTCCCGTTAACTCGCAGGCAGAGCTGCCCCGGCTGGCCACCGGGGTGGTGATTGCGCTGTGCGCCGGGAAGCTGGGCCTGCACCTGCTGACCAGTGTGCGGCACTACGGCTACTTCCGCGACGAACTGTACTATCTGGACATGGCGCGGCACCTGGACTGGGGCTACGTAGACGCGCCGCCGCTGGTGGCGGTGTACGCCAAGGTAGCGCTCGCGCTGGGCGGATCGTTGGCGGCGCTGCGCATCCTGTCGGCGCTGGCGGGAACGGCGCTGGTCCTGCTCTCCGTGCTGATCGCGCGCGAGCTGGGCGGCGGGCGTTATGCGCAACTCCTCACCGGGCTGTCGCTGCTGTTCGCGCCAGGGTGGCTGGTTTCCGACAGCCTGATGACCATGAACGCGTTCGAGCCGCTGTTCTGGATGGGTTGCGCGCTGGTGGTGGCGCGCATCGTTCGCACCGGCGACTCGCGACTGTGGCTGTGGTTCGGGGTGCTGGCAGGGTTGGGCCTGGAGAACAAGCACTCCACGCTGTTCTTTGGCTTCGCGGTGACGGTGGCGCTGCTGTTGACGCAGCAGCGGCGGGAGTTATTGAAGCCCTGGATATGGATCGCGGGCGGGATCGCGCTGGCGCTCTTCCTGCCCAACCTCATCTGGCAGATCCGGCACGACTTCCCGACCCTGCAGGACCTGGAGAACGTGCGGCGCGAGGGCAAGAACGTCGTGCTAGGTCCGCTGGCCTTCGTCAAAGAGCAGATACTGGCCAACGGCCCGGCGTTGTTCCCGGTGTGGCTGGCGGGCCTAGCTTGGTTCCTGTGGGAGCGGCGCTGGCGGGTGCTAGGAGCGACCTTCCTGGTGTTCTTCGTGGTCATGGAGGTGGCACACTCCAAGGACTACTACCTCTTCCCCATCTATCCCATGATGTTCGCCGGGGGGGCGGTGGCGCTGGAGCGATGGTTGCGGGCGCGGGCTCGCTGGATGAGCGTGGCAGTCGTGGCGGTGCTGGTGCTGGCGAGCCTGCCCCTGGTCCCGCTGTTCACCTGGATGCTCCCGCCGGAGCGCGTGCTGGCCTACCAGGAAACCATCGGGATCAAGCCCCCCAAGGCGGAGGCCCACATGCAATCGCTGCTGATGCAGCCCATCGCGGACCAGTTCGGGTGGGAAGAGATGGTGTACGAGGTGGCCGACATCTACAGCTCCCTACCGCCGGAGGAGCGCGCCCAGACCGGCATCCTCACCGGGAATTACGGCGAGGCCGGGGCCATAGACCAATTCGGGCCGCAATATGGGCTGCCACACGCGTGGTCGCGTCATCAGAACTACTGGTTCTGGGGCCCGCCCACGGAGCACTACGAAAACCTGATCTTCCTGGAGTTTGACCTCGACACTGTGCGCGACAACTGCACGTCCTACCAGGCCTTCCCGCACTACAACCGCTTCGGCATGGGTGAGGAGAACACGCCCATCTATCTCTGCCGGGGTGCGACGTTCGACCTGCGCAAGGTCTGGTGGCACTACCATCACTGGAACTAGCGTTGGCGGAGCCGCGCGGGGGCGCGGGTGAGGTGCGCGCGGGGTGGCAGGGCACGCGGCATGACTCTGTACAATCTTGTCGGGAACCCGCTGATTAAGAGTCCGTCTAAGGACCATTAGGATGAAGTGCAATCATCCACTATCGTGTTGAGTTTTCTGGGCAGTAGCGGCGATTGACGCTCCAGGCCGACTGTGCCCATTTACTACTGTTTGTCACTGGGATAAGGCACAAAATTGGGCACAGTCTTCTGCAGGCCCAGAACGGGCAGCAGTCTTGATTCGTGGCCATTGGGGGCGTGGTCAACCGTTGAAGGCGCGGTGGAGGAGAGAGGCGAAGAGGTGCTCGGCTTGACGCAACGCCTCGCGTTGTGCCGCACGGAGGCACTCCACTCGCTCAACTAGGGTCGCGAACTCTTGCTGTAGCTGGAGCGGGGGCACAGGGATGGGGAGACGGGCAAGTTCACCCATGCTGACACGCGCTCTGGTTTGGCCGTGAACCATGCCGGGCACCAAATGCAATGTGCTTGGGATGTTCAGCAGGCCCTGAAGGTAGAGCGCGTTCAGGTGCTTCGTGTCAGGACGAGCCTGAATGCAATCAGCCTTGTTCAAAGCAAGCGGAACGTGAGCCGGCTGGATGCATGCGCGCAGGTTCGGATCGCGTAAGGGTCGTCAGAAGTTTTCGGTATTCCGCTCGCTTGTTATCGGCAATCCACTGCTCTCGTTGCCAGCGTTTTGCAAGGACCGCCCCGATCCATACTCCGACAAGCGGTCCAACGGCTGCCCACACCTTGCTGGAATAGTCCCCGATCGCGTTCCACGTCTCAGGTTGCATCATTTTTTTTCTCCGCCAGCCGCCGGATAGCCCTTGAAGACCACGGCATCGACGATCGCCTTCTGAAGTTACTCACTGTACTTGCGAAGCTCTTCATTCGCTAGAACGTCGACCAAATCAGCCGCTGAAGCTCAGCGTAGTCGAGGCGCGTCATACCGACAGCCAGCGCCATTATCAACACTCCGACAATCGTCAGAATCGTGACCGAAAGGCTGGGAGAACGCCGGTGTGCCTCAGGGAGCAAATCTGATGTCGCCGTATACAAAAAGAATCCGGATGCGAGAGCCAGAAAAATCGCGAGCCACTTGGGAGACGGCAAGAATCGCAGAGCAAGAATCGCGCCGATCACGGGTGCTATGGCGTCCATTCCCAGGAACAGGAAATCTGTGCGCCGAGGTTTTTCGCCCCGAGTAACTAGCATCATGGTGTTGAGGCCATCACTCGAGTCATGCGCCACGATGGCGAGGGCTACCACGATGGCGACGCGCAAATTCACCAGGCTGGCCGCGCCGATAGCTGCGCCATCGAGAGTGCTGTGGACGATGAGTCCGATGGCACTCATCCGGCCCAGGCGGCGATGTGCTTCGTTGGCACAATCGCATTCGGGACATGCGTGAAGAATCAAGACGCGCTCCGCAACGTAGAAGCCGAGGAAGCCGATCACCAAAACGAGAAACATAGGCCGGACGCCCCATCCTTGTGATTGCGCGGCTTGAATGGACTCCGGCAGCAGGTCGAAGAAAGTGGCACCGAGGAGCATTCCGGCGCCCATTCCTAGCAGCAAGTGAATTCGCTTCCGTCCACGAACTGCGACCAAGCCTCCGCAGAGGGTCGAAAGTGTCGCGAACGCGCTGAGAACCACGGCAGCGATTTTGGTATCGATTGTCCCTGCTCCTGTCTTGCGTCTTCGCGGTACTATACTCCTTGTGAGGCGAGTGTTATCGATCTGCCCACTCAGAACAGCGACAGGAACAGCGGAAAGAACGTGGGACGGCCCGAGAACCTGACGCCGTGGCAGCCCGGCCAAAGCGGGAATCCAGGCGGGCGTCCCAAGACTGCTCCCCTCTCGCACGCCTGCCGCGAGTTGCTGGCACGGCCAGTGCCAGACGATCCCGAGGGCCGCACCTACGCTGAAGTTATCGCAGAGATGCTGGGCAAAAAGGCGATAGAAGGCGACATTCGCGCGGCGCAAGAGATCGCAGATCGCGCCGAGGGCCGAGCGCGCCAATCCGTCGAAATCAATGCAACCGCGCCTCTGCACCACGAGATCACGGGAGAAGAGAGGCGCACGGCAGATGAATGCTTGCGGAGGATTTCGGTGTACGAGGCAGACGATGTCAGTTTGGAATCTAGCCAAAGGCAGGCAGAGACCGTTAGAGCGAGTCGGAGGTTCTTGTCGGAAAAGGGCAATCGAGCGTAAATCTCACCTTGCGGCAGCACTGTTCAGGGAGTAGCGGAAGGCGGATTGAGCCGGTCAACAACGCGAAGAAGGTGACTGGCGAAGACGATGACTTCCGCCGCGTCGATTGCGTCAGTCGGCACGTTCCGATGGCTCTGCGGATTCTTGTATAGAGCGATTTGCGCCGGTGAAGAGGTTCGACATTCCCTCTTGTTCAGCCACTGGTAGCGTTGCATCTGTCAGCGGGCCAAGAGGGGCGGGTCGGAATCCCTTGCGCGTGAAATGACTTCGCGTACGACCAGCGTTTACAGAGGGAAATTACTCATGTCTTAGCGCGACCATGGGGTCGAACCGAGCGGCGCGGCGGGCGGGAAGGAGAGCAGCCGCACCCGCGACGACAAGGATCAAGAACGCTGCGGCTCCTGTTATTGCCGGGTCGTGCGCATTGATGCCGTAGAGCATACTCGCAATCAGGCGTGAGGCAGCCCACGCTGCCATCAGACCCACAGCGATGCCGATCGTGACTACTTTGAGCGAATCACGGAGCATCATCCACAGGATATCGCGGCGATCCGCGCCCAGCGCCATCCGAAGGCCGATTTCAGCCGTACGGCGCGCTACTTCGTGGGCCATGACTGCGTAGATGCCGACCGAGGTCAGGACAAGGGCGAGCAGACCGAACGCGCTTGCCAGGAGCGCGAACATGCGGTCGTGCTGAAGCGAATCTTCGACCACCTGTTCGAGGGTCCGCACGTCGTATACAGAAGCGTCGGCGTCGATACTCTGAATTTCGCGGCGAATCGCCGTGATTTCAGTCGAGGGCTTGACCGCTGTGCGCACATGCAGTTCGTACGGACGCGTCTCAAAGTCCTGGGCGAGCGGCCGGTAGAACATCGGCGGCGGTTGCTGGCGGGCATCGCGACACTTAGCGTCGGCAACCACGCCGACGATCTCGATTCCGCTGCTGGAGTTTGGCCCTCGATCACCGAAGCGCTGGCCGATCGGATTCTCTTGGTGGAAAAATTCGCGCGCAAAAGCGAGATTCACGACGGCTACACGCGGCGAGTTCTCTTGGTCTTGGCCGCCGAACTCGCGCCCCGCAAGAAGTGGGATGCCAACTGTCTCAAAGAAACCAGAGCCGACAACGTTGTCGGCCACTTGAGCGTACTGCTCGGAGCCATTGGATTGACGCAGCCATATCGCTTCATTCCAGCCGCCGTTACCGAAGACTGCGTCGCCAGCCAAGCTCACCGAACGCACTCCGGGCATCGCCGCGACACGCGGTACCAACTCGTGCCAGAAAGCCTGCTGTTCTGCGACTGGTTTCGTCGACCCGGGATCAACGGTCATCAAGAGGAGATCTTCGCGCGCGACGCCCAGATTCGTACGCGCCAGATTGCGAAGAGTGCGCACGAATAATCCCGCACCGATGAGTAGAGTCAAGGAAAGCGCCACTTGGACGGTGAGGAGATGGCGGGCAAAAGGCAGACGCGCTCCTGAGCTGAGATGCGACGCGTTTTGGATTGACGGTAAGGGATCCCCTCGCACAGCGGTAAGGGCTGGCAGTATGCCCGCCACTACTCCGGAAAGGACGGACATCACGAGCGCGAAGCCAAGAACTCGCTGATCGAGATGAAAGTTCAGTGGAGTTTCTTTCGCATTCTCCACTAGAAAATTGAGAATGACCTCATTTCCCCAAACCGCAAGCAAGAGTCCGCCTGCCCCGCCCAACAACGCCCAGAGAAGATTTTCCGTCAGCAACTGGCGAATGATGCGCCCTCGGGTGGCCCCAAGAGCGGTGCGGATGCCGATTTCCTGCGACCTGCCGACCGAGCGGGCCACGAGAAGAGCGGCGAGATTGGCGCATGTAATCAGCAGAACGACCGCAGCCATCCCGAACGGAATCTTCAATGTGCTGGAATACTCCCAATATTGCCATCGCAGGCCGGAAGTGCCGGTTGCAGCGCGGTTGATGACGAGCTTCTCTGACAGGAATGCGTCTCGATCGTGTGGGGCCCATTGCGCCAGTTCAGGCCGCAAAGATTCAAGCGCTTGGTGGAACAACGGATCGAGTTGGGCATTTGCCTGCGGAATCGAGATTCCCGGCTTCAATCGGCCGACCGCCCAGATCTGGCCTGATTTCGCTTCAGGCGGGAGCGGAACCCACATGGCTGGGAGCTCGCTGGGGTCTACGCCGAAAAAATTGGCCCCATGACTCCTACGATTGTGCAGGGCCCGTCATCAAGACGCATGGTGGCGCCAAGTACTGATGGGTCGCGCCCAAAGCGGCGGCTCCAGAAGGAATAGCTGAGCACTGCCACTGTGCTCGCACCTGTGCGCACATCGTTCGGATCAATGGGACGTCCAAGCAAAGGGGCGACTCCGAGCACCGAAAAAAATGATCCGGAGGCTTCGTGAACGAGAACGCGTTCCGAATCGGTTCCGCCCCGCAACGTCCGGCCATCACTTGTCCACGCGAAAATGCCTGACAAGACAGACGTGTTCTTTTGCAGGTAGTCGAAAACGGCGTAGGGAAGGTTCGTCATCGCGGCGTCCGGTTGCGCACGGACGAACTCGACCAGCTCCTGGGGATTCCTGACGGGCAATTGCCTGAGCAGCATCGTGTCCATCACGCTGAAGACGGCCGTGTTCGCGCCAATGCCCAGCGCAAGCGTAAGTACAACGACTATGGCAAAACCTGGAGACCTGCGAAGCAGGCGGATACCGAGGCTCACATCCTGAAGGACAGTTCGTAAGGGCACGACGAGAAGCTCTCAGCCACAGCCGCAAACAACGCCATAACACCGCGTAGAATACAATCAAGTCAAGTCACAATAGGCGACCGCCGGCACAAGTTCTGTGACGTACATCACAGGATTCCCACCCCATCGCTTGCGGCGCAGTTTGGTTGATCGGCGGACTCAATCGGACGGGTAACGTGGAAGTCCACGCGACGGGTTAATACCGACACTGTTGCATGATCACATCTCACGTACGATTTGTAGTGAGTTTTGCATCTGTGGGTCTTCTCCGGCCAAAAGCCGTTCCGGCTTCATTTCCACGGTGACGGTTGGCGTAACTCCTTTGCCTTCGACCAGTCTTCCTTCCCACGTAAGATACGCAGCGACAGGTATGCCGAGGATGTAACCCGGGCCAACACGGAATGCCCTGCCGCTCAATAAGCGCCCAGGCGTCTTCGTTCCCACGATTGTGGCGAGCCTATTCTCTTCGGCAAAAGCCGTTACCATCTCTCCCGCACTTGACGTGTGCTCGTTTACAAGGATGTGTCCCACAACACCGCCCAGGACAGCTTCCGAATAGTACGACCATCCTTCCGGGACCGTCGTTCGTAACTTCCCACAACGCCGTGAAGGCCGCCTGTCCGGTCAACCGACCGCATTCCCAATCTGGCCAGCGATGACTACTGCAGTTTCGCGTATTCAGCTTTTGCGGCGAGAAGGACTGGGACGTCCGGGTCAGCGTCCTTCCAGAGAGTAAGAAAATCCTGGTAGGCGGCACGGGCTTTGGCCGTGTCGCCCTGCAAAACGTAGGCGCGGCCGAGGCCAAGATGTGCCAGCGCTCCCTTCAGGTCGTTCCGAACAATACCCCGGTGGTCGAGAAGTTTCTGATACTCAACCGCTGCCTCGCGGCCTTTATGCAAGAGCAGGTAGGCCTCGCCCCGCAAGTACGCGGCCCAAAGAGGCCCCGTGTCACTCAGCTCGTAGGGAGATATCGCACGGAGGTATTCCAGCGCTTTCGTGGGATCCTTGCGGTTCAGCTGGATCGCCGCACGGACGGTCGGCACTGAGTACACGTTTTGTATTGCATTGAGAGGGGCCCGCTTCGCCGCGGCATCGGAAAGCGCTTGTGCCCTGGCTTCGTCTCCGGCAATGGCCAGCGCCATCGCCGATTCATACTGGCCTCTTGAACCTCGTGTGGCTGCCGCTGCCCACTGCCGGGCCTCGCCGGCGTTGCCGAACAGGGCCTCCCGCAATGCCGCACTGGCCTCGAGGTCGCGCGCGGTTCCCTTCTCTTCTGCCGGCTCGGCCGCGGCCACCGCCTGGCGGGAAAGCTCTCGTGACTTCCTCAGCTGGCCGAAATAAGCGGCCGTCTGAGCCTCCACATCCAGCATCCCAGGTTCCGCACCGGGCTTGCCCGAGGCCCAGGCGGCCTGTTGTGCCATGCCTGCCACATTATTCTGCAGAAAGGCCATCTGATACAGAAGCTCGCGCAGGTCAAGGTAATCGGGGTATTTCGCTTGCGCTTCTTCGGCCGTGGCCTGGGCCTCCTCGAAGCGATTTAGCGAGAGATACGCCTCGGCAAGGTTGGTGTAAATGCTGGCGCCAGCCGGGCCCAGGCGGTAGCTCTCGCGCGCTTCCGCAAGGGCTTTGTCTAATTGCCCGAAATCGGCGTAGATGCCATACAGACCGCCCGGAGGTATCGCGTCTTGCGGGTAGGTTTGCGCCCAGAGTTCATAGGTCTGGCGCGTTTTTTCCGTGTCTTTAGTAACCATTTGATAATAGTGAGACTCGATATAAAACCTCTCCCGCTCGCTCACCTGCCCCCGCAGTTCGTAGGCCTTCCCGAGGTTTTTCGCCGCAAGGCTGTCTTCCGAGGTGGTTCCGTAGTAGGTGCCGAGCGAGGCGTAGGCCATGGCGAAATTCGGGTCGAGGCGAATGGCTCGCTCGAACAAGGGCGCGGCGGCGGCAAGATCGCCTTTGGACAGCGTCTTTCGTCCCAGGCTGTAGGCCTGCAGGGCTTCGAGCGAGGCCGTCGTCGCCTGCTCGAGCGGCGTGTCAAACTTCTGTACCGCGCCGAGCGATTCGCCCAGCTCGCTCCGCAGCCTGGAGGCCGCCTCGCCGAGCGCTTTCAGGACGCGCTCTTTGCCGTCCGCGGTCACCTGCTCCTGCGCCAGGGAGTCGCCCGTGCGGCAGTCCACCGCCTTGAGGCCCAGAACGTATTGGCTCCCAAGGCTCGCAATCGAGCCGCTCAGAACGGCCTTGCTCTGCGTCCTCTGGCAGATCTCCCGGGCAATCGCAGGAGTGAGCCGCGCATCGGCCGGTTGGCCCATCAGGCGGAGCGTCTCCTGGATGCGCTGCTCGGAAATCAGGTTGAGGAAGGGTGATTGTTCCAGTTGCACTGACAGCCCCTGCCGCAGCGCGTCGTCAAACACAGCATCGCCGGTCGAGTTGGCAAAGTCGGCGAGGACGATGGTGTCCTTGTCCCTGAGCGCATGGGCGCGGTGAGTCGAGAAGAAGAGCGCGCCGGCCGCGACCAGCGCAACAATGCCTGCCGCGCCGGCGAGGTATTTGTGTCGGGAGAACCAACGCCATCCGGCGGCCGGACGAGCCGCGGAGAGCGCTGGGTGAGCCGGAGAGCCGGCCACGGCGTCCGCGGGTGAACGCCCGGACTCCGCCCCCCGCCTCAGCCGCTTCAGGTCGGTGCGCATGTCGGCTGCATGCTGGTAGCGCAGATCGCGTTCTTTTTCGAGCGCCTTGGCGATGATATCCGCGAGTCCCGGCGGGACCTTCGGATTCGCACGCGCCGGGACAACCGGCGCACGGTTCAGGATGGCATCATGCAATTCGGCGGCGGTCCTGCCCTGGAACGGCATCCGGCCCGTAGCCATCTCGTAGATCACGCATCCGAAGCTGAAGATGTCTGTGCGCGCGTCCAGCTCGCGACCCAGCGCCTGCTCGGGAGACATGTAGGCCGCCGTGCCCAGAACCGACCCGGCTCTGGTCACCCCCTCGCTCGCAAAGTCCCGTGTGATCGATTCTTCTTCGGCGCCTGCTCGCGTCATCTTGGCCAGGCCGAAATCGAGAATCTTGGCCTGGCCGCGCGCGGTGATGAAAATATTCGCCGGCTTAATGTCGCGGTGGATGATGCCCTTCGCGTGCGCCGCATCGAGCGCGTCGGCAATCTGGATCCCCAGGTCGGCGGCCAGATCGGCTTCCAGCGCCTTGCCGGTGATGTGGTCCTTCAGCGGCTGGCCCTCCATCAGCTCCATCGCGATGAAAAGTCGCCCGCCGTCTTCGCCAATCTCGTAAATCGTGCAGATGTTGGCGTGGTTCAGTGCAGAGGCGGCCCGGGCCTCGCGCCGGAACCGTTCGAGCGCCTGCGGGTCTCTCGCCAGATCCTCGGTGAGAAATTTCAACGCCACCCGGCGGCCCAGCTTGAGGTCTTCCGCCTCGTAGACCACTCCCATTCCGCCGCCACCGAGCTTCCGCACGATGCGGTAGTGGGAAATCGTCGCGCCGATTATCGATGAGGAATCCGTCATTGGCGGTGGATGTTACGCCCGGCGCCCCACCCAGGCAATCGCGCTGCATACGCCCGATTGGGGCCGATCCATCGACATCGCGGAGATCTCAATTTCGCCAAACGAGCCGGAAGTCTCGCCGGGAGGAGTTAAAGCGCGAGGGATGACGTGGCATTCCGAAAGAAAGTCGCGGAACAAGTAGGGATCGGCTTCGAGCTTCCAGCCGAAAAGCCCGAAGTTGCACCCATTTGCACCCAAAGCGGGTCTGTATCAACGTTTGCCTAAAAGGCTGACTCTAAAGAGGAAGAATGGCTCCCCGCTGGATTCGAACTAGCAACCCTTCGGTTAACAGTTGCAGCGCGAGATTTTACTACTGAGTGCGATGGCTTGCTATGGTGTTGATTTTCCGGGCCACTACGGCCGATTTGCTTCCCGGTCCAGTTGCTACTAAGTGCGAGGGTTTTTGATGTGGAGGGGGCACAAAATAGGGCACAGTTTCTCGACCTCCGTCAGCCCTTTCTTTATCATTCGTCCGTTTGATCAGGCGGGGGGACCGCGATTATCCCGGTTTCGCGGGTTCTGTCGGCAGTTCTGCTCAATTCGTCCATCATTCTGTCTCGCTCTTCGATTGCCCTCTTTCCCTCAAGACTCTTCTCCCAGGCGTCCTCTGTGTAGGGCTCCCCGCTGAAACTGGACACTTCACGTAGGTAGAATCAGGGCCTCCAACTGGAGGCAACATGGGCAGGAAACCACGAGTAGATCGATCCCCCGAAGAAAAGTGGCAGATCGTGCAGGAA